>Ga0079225_10001288_pt1 | contig 13984 bp, 14 predicted proteins | sample Poulit2012_FD_76344 | JGI IMG/M metagenome (GOLD analysis project Ga0079225, IMG submission 76344) | Agricultural soil microbial communities from Georgia to study Nitrogen management - Poultry litter 2012 | ecosystem: Environmental > Terrestrial > Soil > Agricultural land | place: USA: Georgia...
AAGACGGTGGCGGCGGAATGCCTGATATGGGCGGCATGGGCGGCGGAATGCCGGGCATGATGTAAGCCTAAATAAATAAAGGTTGGTATGACGGGGTTTGCCAGAGGGCAGACCTCGTTTTTTGCTGAAAATGTCACGAAAAGTAACATGAATAAACAACTAGAAACAATTACACATAGTAAATTGTTATAAGTTTGCAACTATTTATCGAAAAAGTTATCTTACTGTAACCGTCAGGTATAATTGAACACTTTTTGCTCATTAATTTTGAACACTTTACGTTTGAAATACTGATTCTCTATATTTAATACGATGGCTTTCGCCATTCAAATGAATGACTTCTGAGCGATGCAATAATCGGTCTAATATGGCTATCGTAATGCCTTGGTCTCCAAGTAATTCACCCCAATCTTCAGGTCCTTTGTTGGAAGTTAGTATGATAGAACTTCGTTCGTACAGGTGATTAATCAGATGAAAGAATAGATTAGCTTCGTGCTAATCCATTGCCATATACATCAAGTCATCAATAATAACCAAATCAGCATTTCTAAGTCGGTTCAATTGTATTTGGGCCTTTCTTAAGTGTTCTTCAGTTTTTAGAAGGGGAGTTAATTCCCCATGGATACAAACGACACACGAAGCCCATTTTGTATAGCTTCTAAGCCTAGCCCAATCGCAAGATGGGTTTTCCCTACACCGGGAGGACCTAAGAATACTAGGCTAAAAGTTTGCTCTAGCCACGTAAGCTCTTTAAGCTGTTTAGAACTCAATGAGCGTTGTTCATGAAGATCAAATTCATCTAAACTTTTCTGGTAAGGAAACTTTGCCCATTTAAGATGTTTTTCTATCATTTTCTTTTCTCTATTGCTTTCTTCATGGCTTAATAGTTCATAAAGAAACTCTTGATAATTCCAAGAATGGGCCTCAGCTTTCCTTAGGAAGTTTGGTAACTCTTTTGATGTTTCAGACATACGAAATTGCTTAAACTGTTCTTACAGAGTTTTGACTGATTAACTCAACCTTGAAAACCTTCTAAAATTCAAGATAGCCATCAATTCTCTTTGTGTTGTTTTTTCATGATACTTTTAGGAGTATATTTCTAAATAATAAACCCCAGGTTTATCTACTTCCTTTTGACTTATCATCTTATTTATGTGTTTAGCTACGTCATGTAAATCATTGGCACTCTAGATCTTATGGGCTATACAGACACTCAATGCTTTATCCCTCACAGAAGAGTTTCACCTTGCGGAGACTTTTCAATAATTAATTTTCATTCTCTATTCTTAAGTAAACAGTGTTATTACCATTAGGCTTATAGGTGCCTAATGATAGAGAATACCGGTTAGACTGGTATTTTATAATATTGTTCTTATGAACGATTCTTGTTATACTTGATGCAAGGTTACTCTCGAAAAAGAGTAGAGACTTCTCGCAAGTGTGGCTTTTCGAGGGCAAACACTTCGACAGGTCTCTTTTTTATTGTATAGTTATCTTTTCGTTCAAACCAGGCAAGAAAAGTTCATACCATGTATCCATCTGATGGAACACTCGATTTTTCGCAAAGTTTGTATTGATGAATTTAACGACATTTTCATTCTTTCCTTTAGATTCAGGATCAGCCGCCCTGCATAGATAAACTTGAACTCTTTGTTCATTATAGGCCTGAAACTCTTCAGTGAAGATAATTCCCCCCCATTTTCACTGACACTCATTAATTTATCTTGATCGTATACGATTTCCTCTGTTTTCCTATTGGCAATTCCCATACAACCTCATAAGTCCGAGAGTAGAGTGTTTTTGGTATATGGTATTGTTCACGTAATTCTCTTACATAAGTACGTACGGTGCTAACCCCAACATCTTTAATAGGACAGCGTTCTTCAAGCTAATCAGAAATCTGGATGTTTTTTAAGCCATCCCAATATTTGATTCTAATAGGGATCAAGTTTTCGTTCTCTTGTTTTCAATAAACTACCCCATTCGAATGCCTTTTCAAAGTCCTTTTCAAGATAAGCGATACTGTGTTTCTAGTTAATCCGCACTTTCTGGCAATTTCTACTACTTTAAATCCTTTTTTTAATTGAAGAACTTGTACATGTTCTTCCAACTTCAACACCCTCTTGTCCTCCATCTCGGTTATACTCGTCTTCTTTTAGTTTAACTGAGAGCGGAATTTTACTGATGAAAAGTGTTCAATTATATAAAGCAGAACCTGTTGAATCTGGTTTAGCAGTTACAGCAATAATGGAGTCTTGAAATTACTTATCATTTCCTATATATTTAACTATCATTTTGTAAAGGAGTGTAAGTGGATAAATAACATTTTAAACCCACTTGAGGAAAGTTTCCTATGTTTAGGGGAATTTGAAGGAAAAAGTGGGTCGAAAAGTGCAGAAATATGTCGGTAGTTATCGAAACTTTCCCAATACACAAAAATAGAAGGCTGTGATAGAATTAATTTAAAATCAGAAAAGTAGTAAACATCATAGTCGATCTTTAAATCACGTTATGAAAAGTTTTGTTTTTTTATTTTATTTTGACAGAATTATCAAAACTTAGTTGACATAGCTTTAAAAATATGTAAATCAATTATCGATAGTATTTGCGCAATAGCCCGTGGAAGTAAGCAATATTCACTTTACTTAAAGAAATCAGGTGATAATATTGATAGATAAAAAAAAAATTAAATTAAAATTAAAAGAGGCTTTTGAAAATCAAGGATTATACATAAACGAAGAGGAATATAACGAAGAAATTCTTATAGATTCTCTTCAATTGATAAATATTGTATTGGAGATTGAAGAAGTATTTTTAATAAGAATTACGGATGATTATTTAGGGTTTAATTCTTTGAATACTTTTATGGACTTTTATAATTGCGTGCTTAGTTATTTGGAAGGAGAAGACTTTTAATTTATAGAATCCCCTTATAAGGAGGTGATAAAAATGAAAAAGAAGCTTGTGAAGCCAGTTAAGAGTAATGAAAGAAATGTTGTCTTATTTGGTGAAGGCAATTGTAATAATTGTGGTCGCTAGTTTGTTTGTAAAATTATCGTTCCACAGTATGTTGTACAAACATACTGTGGAACGATAAAAGGTTTAATGAAATATAATCAAAGTGAGGTGATATAGTAATGAAAAAAGAAATAAAAATAGCTTTAATTGATAGCGGAATTAGCACTTCTTTGGCAAGCAACAATAAGAATAGAATATATAATAAATATCGTTCATCAACTATAAACTCCGATGAAGATAATGTTGGACACGGGACAGCAATTTCACATATTTTACTTACTAATATACCTTGTTCTACAGTATATTCAATAAAAGTATTTGATGAAGGTATACAAACAACCGAAACGGACTTACTAGAAGCCTTAAATTTTATAGATGAAAATTTGAATGTAGATATAGTTCATATTAGTAATGGGATTAACTTGTCTGTCCATTTAGAAGAAATGAAAAGTATCTGTAATAAATTATATTCAAAAGGTACATATATCGTATCCGCATTTGACAATCAAGGTGTCTTATCTTATCCTGCCGCACTGACTAATGTAATTGGCGTATATTGGGATAGATATAGAACAAGTGTTAATGATTTTATCTATGTTGAAAATTCTCCTGTCAACATTTTAGGTTATGCAGGTAACCACTTACTCCCATGGACAGAAGATAAGAAGAAAATGGTTTCAGGATCAAGTTTTACAGCAGCATATATAACAAGTCATGTAGCTAAGTATCTAATTAACGAAGCGTCAAACCAAATGGGAATTTGGGATTATTTGAAAAAAAAATCAAGTAAGGTAATTAGTGATATCGATAAGTCTAAAGAGAATAATGAATTAATACGTCAAAAAGCAAATAGCATAAAAAAGGCAATTTTATTTCCTGTTAGTAAAGAAATACATTCTTTACTAGGAAATACTGACTTATTAAACTTTGAAATAACTGAGGTTTTCGACCATCCTTTTAGTCAAAATATTGGAAGAAAAGTTAGTGAGTTTATTTATGGCCCTAGTCTATCAACAAACCATATTAAATCAATTTCAAAAATCAATTGGGACGATGACTTCGATACTGTAATATTAGGACACATGAATAAATTGGATAAAATGCTGAATCGTAACTATATTAATTATTTTTTAGATAAGGCTAAGAAAAACAAAAAAAATGTCTATTGTTTTGATAATATTACTCAAAGAGATGATGTGAACTCTAATTTAACAGAATATTCGGTCCTATCACCTTATCCAGATACTTCTATAGTGAGTATAAATACATTTGGAAGTCTACATAAAATACCAGTCCCTGTTTTAGGTGTAGTTGGCACTTCCTCACAACAAGGAAAATTCAACATGCAAATAGGGTTAAGAAGAGAGTTTCTAAATATGGGTTATAACGTGGGGCAAATGGGGACTGAACCTACGTCGTATTTATTAGGTATGGAAATTGCATTTCCAAATGGTTATGATGCCTATTTAAATTTAACTATAAATGAGCAGATATTCTATATGAATAAACTTTTATCATATCTAAGAGAAAAAGAAATAATATTGATTGGTACACAATCACAGACTATTCCCTATAGTTTTGGTAATTTAGGATTTTATCCTGTCGATCAAACTGCGGTTCTTTTAGCTTCTGAACCAGATGCGATTATTTTGTGTGTAAACCCACAAGATGAGTTCGGATACATTTCAAGAACAATAGAATATCTTAAGAATTATATACAAACATCTGTGATAGCATTATGCTTATATCCCTTTAAGAGGGAGATGGAATGGAATATAAATGTTCCCAATTTAAAACGATTAGACAACCAAACATTAAGTGAAATTAAGGAAAATATGCATCAATATTTTGATATACCTGTGTATATAAATGGCGAAGATACCAATGGTTTAGCAAAAGAATGTGTTGATTTTTTTGCAGCTGATTAAAGATTTCTACCTCATAAAATCTATTTAAATACCTCAAAGGAGTTGTAAATTAATGTCTAAAATATCGTTAATAAATGCCGGGAAGAAAATTGAAAAAACACAAATAATTAAAAATCTAAATATGGAAATATCCATTAATCCACCTAAAATGTATGGATTTGTTGGTCCTAATGGTGCTGGCAAGACATCCACGATGAAATTGATAAGTGGCTTGTATTTCCCGAACAAAGGAAGGATAGAATTTGAAAATACATCCCAAAGATATGATAAATGGGCCAAAGGTAATGTAGCTTATATACCTGCAGGAGAAAGGGGCTTATTTTATAAAAATTCCATATATGATAATGCCATGTATTATGGTATAACAAAAGGCACCACTCCTGAAGAAATTAAAAAAAATATATCATTATTTTCAAAAAGACTAGGAATATCAGAAATGTTAAATAGACGAGTAGAGCAATTATCTAGCGGACAAAAGAAGAAAGCCCAATTACTTTGTGCAATCTCAACAGGTAAAAAATTGCTATTATTAGACGAGCCATCATTGGGTCTGGATATGGATTCTTCTGATGAGTTACAGTCTATATTGAGTGATGTGTTAAAAATGATGAATACATCTGTATTTATATCTTCTCACGATGTAAACTTTTTAAGTAAAATCATTGATAATTATTTTTTTATCTTTGATGGAACCATTAAAAGTCACCTTTCTACTTTTTCTGATACAAAAAAATTGGAAAACGAATACCACAGATTAAGGAAAGGACTGAAGCAATGACACAACTTTACAATGCAATAAAAATAGAGGCAATGTTAGGGATAAAATCTGCCTTCCGATATAAAGTAGGCATCATAAGCGATTTTTTAATTTTTTTTACTGTTTACATTCTAGCTGTATTTTTCGGATCAGGAGAAGGTTTTTTATCTAGCTATGACGTGAATGTAAGTGGAGTTGACGGAAGAATATTAATACTTATAGGTGTTATATTTTGGCAATTAAGTATCACTGCTTTAGGGTTCAGCTCAAATATAATTAGAAATTCTTATGCCACAGGAACTTTAGAGCTCAGACTACAAAGTAAAGTTTCTCCTATATTCCTAATCTTTATAGACGTCATGATCAACCTCCTGACTAGCTTAGCGATATTAGGTATTGTATTAGTTATATCCTATTTTTATTTAGATTTGTTTTGGAACGATGTATTGAAAGTATTGAGCTCAATTTTAGTTGTAATACCAAGTGTGTTTGGAATGTTTGGTATCGGATTATTTCTTGGAGGACTTACTCTCAAGGAAAAAAACATTGGGCAATTTATTATGATTTTTCAAGGGATTTTATTGTTCGTTTCTAATTCTATTATTCCCATAAGTAATAAAATAATTAATATTTTACCATTTCCACTAGGAATTGATATCACTAGATTAATGTATTTAAATCAACATGTACCTTTAAATTATATAAGTAGTTATTTACTGATTAATAGTGGGTGGTTTATTTTAGGAATTATAATTTTCAATATTATGTTAAGGGCCGAGAGAGTAAGAGGTTCTTTTGATACATATTAGCTTCTTGGAGGTGGATAGTTATGAATACTAAATTTGTAAAGCAAAAACAAACAGTAGCCAATTGTTTAAGTAATTGTATCATTTCTCACTTAAATAAAGATGGGTATCACTTTTCAGAGAATGACTTATATTGTAATGAAAACATGTTAACAATACATTTAAATAAATCTAGTCATTACTTAACTGTCCCAATAGAAAAGTCAATTATGCAAGATATTAAAAAAATAGGTATGAAATTGTGTGAAGTAAAAGAGCCAAATATCAATAAACTAGATTACTTATTAAATAATAAGAAAAGAATAATCCTGTGTATAGATTCAAAAAATCTCTATTATTCGGAAACATATACCAAAACACCAACGTCTCTTGGAAATCATTTTATTAATGTATTTACAGGTAGCCAAGGCTATTATTCTGTATACGATGGATATATACCAACCATCCCTATATCTAATTATATTGGCGACATTCATTTAACTGAATCAGCAATTCAAAATAGCATAATTTACACTTTAGAATACGATGATTTAATCGAAAATGATAATGATTATAAGTTAGAAAGCATGCTTTTGTCTTTGAAAAACTACAAAACTAGTATAAATGAATCTAATCCTTTTCAATCATTGAGCCAGGAATTAATAACTGGAAACTTAAATAGCACCACCTTATTTGAAATAGCAGTATCCTTAGTAGCAGAAGGAGTGTTTTCCACCAGAATCTTGTTTTTTAATGCTGCTAAGAATCTGGTTAACTTAAATGAAGATATTATTAAAAAGTATTATAATCTTCACGATATTTATTTTGCTTTGAGATTATCCTTAATAAAGTATTCCTTTACCAAAAGCGAAAAAGATCTAGAAACCGTGATTAAGAATATTGAAAAGATAGAGGTAACTGAGAACTATCTTTTTAGTCAAATTGAAAACTTATTAAAAGAAAAATATAATGGAGCAATATTTAGTGACAAAAACATACACTTAGGCGGGTAATTGTATGTATGCCGTACTTAATTAATTAGCTGATAAAATATAAAACACCCATGGAAGGGTGAATTTAGGGGAGATAAACAGAAATGTATAATGAAAAAAATATTAAAAAAAAGGTATTCAAGATACTTAAAAAAAATTCATATAATAGAAAAAAAGTTTATGATGAATCATTACTCACTTCCGATTTAGGAATAGATTCTTTAGGATTTATTTCAGTAATCGCCGATTTAGAAGATGAACTTGGCATAGAAGTTCAAGAGGAAGAGTTAGTTTATTTAAGTGATACTGAAAAAGAAATGACGGCAGGATTTATGGTTGAGTTAGTAAAGAAATGGAGGGATTAAAATTTGTTTTATAAAATTAGTAATTACTATGAGATGTTCATAAAAGTTCAAGGGGCTTCATTATTTTTAACAGTTCCAGCACACGATATATACAATGAACTCTTGCTTTTTTATAAAATAGATCAGCCTAATTTCTCTTTTCGTTTTGATAAATATCAATTTACTAAAATCAATAAGGAACAAGTATCGAAAGTAAATATGCATGATAAATCTGAAGAGTTACTGATGTTAAAACCAATAGATGAAGAAGTATATAATAAAAAAACAAAAAAGCAAAGTAGAAACGAATATTTAAGCGAACAGTACGTTAGTAGCGATGATTTTTATAAGTTCAGATATGATTTTGTCGATTCAGGACTTAATGAACTTAGAAGAATAACTAATATGGATGAATGGATAGATAATAGTAATGAATTTACAAAAATGATGTCTATATCAAAGTGGATAAATAACAATATTAAACATGACGGTAAATTGCACACCCCTTATAAGAACGGGATTGAATTATTAAAAATAGCTTCAAGTAATGGTGGATTTTTAAATTGTAGGGGAATTGCTGTATTGGCAAATGAGTTAAATTTGGCTGCATCTTTGTTTTCAAAGTTTGTTATATGTATGCAAAAAGAGATGCGTACTGATAATTATCATGTACTAAACACTGTTTACATCAATGACCTGAAGAAATGGGTTATGATCGACCCAACTTATAATGTTTATCTAAAAAATAAATCGAATGAAGTATTATCTATTATGGATATTAGAAATTCATTAAGGGATAACAATCATTTATTTTCAAATAAAGAGGCTAACTACTATGGTAAGAAATTATCTGTAAAATTATATTTAAGATCACTTACTAAAAACTTTTATAGGTTTAGCATCCCAATCAATTCAAAATTTAATGGTGATCAATTAAATAATATAATTAATTTAGTTCCGGATAAAGAGAAGTTTCCAAGTATATACAGTGTGGATAACCCAGAACAGTTTTGGAAAGAACCTATTATTTGATATTTGAGAAATGCCCGTGAAAAAAAAGGAGGGATTTTGCATGAAAAAACTTGTTCTAAAATTGCTAACTTTAAATGATGCTACAGCAACGCCTGAACCATTAAAAATAGAGAAAGAAGTATCATAATAGAAAATAGGCAGTTTCCTTTTAGTTCTATGAATCATCTAAGTTAATGCTTCCCAAGATTTAAAAATAATTTCACGGGTGTTTCTTAACTATACAAACATTTTGCATATTAAAATATTAGGATGATGTGAATGGATATTCCAAAAATAACTTTTTCAAAAGTAAGTAGTACCATAGAAAAAGATTTTATTCAATCTTGCTTTAAATCAATAGAATACAGAGACTACATTCTTGAAACCCCATCATTAAAAGGGGAAGAATTGATCATTTATTCCAATGAAAAAATGATCGGGACTTACAATCCTAATATTTCAGAAAAAACGGGTGTTAAGGTTGCAACGCCTTCGCTTTATTTGGTCATTAGGATGTCTAAATCTACAGGATTAGTACTCGGGGAGATGATTTATCATCTTTTTGTAAAACGAGAGGTTGAGCTTATAAGGTTACCAATCTATAGTAACAACAATTATGTTATAAGTATGTTGAAAAGATTTGGTTTGAAATTTGACGGAGTTTTTGAGCAGGGGAAAATAATAAATGAGAAAAAAATTGATATATATTACTTCTCAATCAGGTATGAGGAATTTAAAAAATTGAAAGAAACTTTTCAAAGTGAATATATTAGATAATAATTTTTTAATTTTTTTTATATATATTCTCTCCTTGCTAGGCTATTATTATTTTTTAGGTAGAAGTAAATTCCGCCAAATTTCTATTATATTTTTAGCTATACTTACTCTGCCATATATTATTAACGTGAAGGACATTTCAATTATATTCAACTTTAAACTACTATATATATTGATTGGTATTATATTATCACCTTTTGTCACTTATCTAACGTACATTATCGTTTTTAAACAAAAATTAAGAATGAAACTCCCTAAACCTAACATATCAATGATAATTTCCTCAACACTTGAAGAATTTGTGTGGAGACATATTATCTTAAGTCAACTTATTATCTTAACAAATCGCATAATGTTGATTGAATTTTCAATAATATTATCAATTATTATCTCTAGCATATTCTTTACTTTAGGACATAAGCAGAAAACTATTATGAATTATATCGAAATGTTTTTATTTACATTAGTTATTTCCGTTGGATATTTATTATTTGAAGGAATTAATATAGGCTTACACATTGGAAGAAATTTCTACATATATACTTTGAATAAGGAGGAAAATAGTGTTTGAAAATAACAGTCAAGATATATTATATGTTAAAAAAAGTGATTTAAAAAAAGATATCAGTTTAAATCCAATATGGAGAAATATTTTTCTGAATGAAAAACAAGGAAATAATTATGTAGCTTATGATCGCAAAAAGAAAAATAAAATAATTTGTGAATTTTGTTTTATAAGGAGGGACATAGTTTTAGAACTATCTGTGGTTGTTTATAATTTAAAAGGTTTTAGAAAAAGCCTGAAATTATTTTGTGAATTATTATTTAATAAGTACAAAGAAGCTAGTAAGATAACGGTTTATTTGTTATCTCCTGAAAAATTAGGAATGCTGTTTATGAATCTTTGCGGTTTTAAAAAAGAAGTTAAGGTTAAAAAACTATATAAAATTAACGGAAAAAGATGTGATTATATAATTTATTCAAAGCTTAGATGAATATACTATAAGGTAGCTTACAGGGGTTAACTTTTATAAGCGGAGGGCTAAACATTATGAGAGATAGTATAATAACTGTAACTAGACCATTAGATACTGACTCACAACCCTATAAACTGTTTCAAAAATCAAAAAGATTAGGAGTCTGGAATCCTAGTGACATTGATTTCACACAAGATGTTAAAGATTGGAAAAAGATGACTGAAGATGAAAAAGAATTTATTTTGATATTATTATCGCAATTCCAGGGAGGTGAAGAGGCAGTTACGTCAGATCTACTTCCTTTGATAATGGCGGTTGCAGATGATGGAAGAATTGAAGAGGAATTATTCTTAACAGCATTTCTTTTTGAAGAAGCAAAACATACGGAATTTTTCAGCCTCTTTTTAAATGAAATTAATCATAACAAAGATTTGTCAATTTATCATTCAAAATCATTTAGAAAAGTAATTTATAAGATTCTCCCCGAGCATATGAACAAATTAAAGTTTGATAAATCCAATAAAGCATTGGCAGAAGCATCTACTGTATATAACATGTTTGCTGAAGGTGTTATCGCAGAAACTGGATTTTTTATTATTACTAAATTCATCCAAAAAAATGGACTTTTACCGGGTCTTATGAAAGGTATAAACTTTATTAAAACAGATGAATCTCGACACATAGGGTATGGAACTTATTTGTTGCAAAGGTTGATATTAGAAGACCCATCGATTTTTGATGTAGTTAAAAATAAAATGAAGGAACTATCTCCTTTTGCATTGAAAATTTTAAATGAGCGAAGATACCAGTCAAGTAGTAGCTTAATATCTCCATTTGAATTGAAAAATATTATAAAATTTATGAATAGACGAATTGACTCTCGACTGGAAGTTCTGGAACGAGCCAAAAGTAATATTTGACTTTTAAAATTAGATATTTATGAAAAGGATAAATTGTGTGTAGGTTTTAATTTATTCAACCTACTTTCTAACTTACTAGATTCTAAGCCCCATGTGAATGGTCTTTCATTTCATTCATTACAGCAGCGTATGAATCATATATATAATAATAGTTTTAAATCTGTTAAAAATTAATAAGCAAAAAAGGCATCTTAAAGGTTAGGTGGAAGTCCATGTATTCCTATAAAAAGAAGTGAAAAAACTTACAGTCACCTCCTAATTAATGGGTACAGTTCGATGTTTAAGGCTATCGATAATGCTGCTGTAATTGCTGCATTACCCAGTAACCCTTCCCATTAATCAGGGCCTTTATTTGAAGTTAGTACAATGGATGATTGATTATATTGATTATATAACTCATTAATTAAATAAAAGAATAGATTGGTTTCTCGCTAATCCATTGCCATAAACATTAAATCGTCAATGATAATCAAAGTAGAATCTCTTAATCGTTTCAATGGGAGCTGTGACTTACGTGTAATTTCTTCTTCTTTTTAAACATGAATTAGTTCCCCATTGATACAAATGCTACCTTGTTATTCTCAATGTGTAGTTTTGATTCTCAACCCTATGAATAAATGAATTTTTCCCACGACAGTTTGGCTGACTTAGCAATGAGTAAACCGTGTGTAAATTTAAATCTTTGCTTATACCTTACTTTTCTTCGTTGAAAGGACCGAACTTGACTTTCGTCTTTAGCAACATCCAAGCGAATTATAGAAACTATACAAATCACGCTCCATTTAATAGTTTTACCGGCTCGCTTCTTCGTCACTTCTTGTGTCATAGTTTTTATTTTTTTATTTTGGCTGAGTACTAACCAGCCTCAAGCATGTTTCTGTGAGTAGAGCGTGGACGGTGTTGCGCTCGGAATCAATGTACCCACGGGCGCGAACGTCCTACCCCGTCTGCCTTAAGCATAAAACTATAAAAAATAGGTTAACCGAAATGACTGGCTAACCTTATAATACGAATACGATTGGGCGCGGTTGTGTTAGAAACATTGTGCTTCGATCAGGGCATTTTGCTAACTACAAGACACATCAATAGGAGGCTATAATAAAATTGTATTCTCCTACTTTATACTCTTTAAATTGTTTAAAATAATATTATGGGAAGAAAAAAGATCTAAAATTGATCATGTATTACTGAAAATGGGCGAAGTTTTTGTAGAACACGGATATGAAGCTACATCTCTTAATGATTTAGAAATGGGACTGGACTTTTAAGAGGAAGTATTTACAGAAATTTTTAAGTAAAAGAACCATGTTTGAACTCTCTTTAAAGGAATATTTAAAACATAAATCTAATAGCGATATAATACTAGATCTATCATTAATAGGTTTTCAAGAGTTATTAGCAAAAGACAGAGGTATCAAGAATTTTTCAGAAGAATGGCATGGTTCTCAACCTAATACTTATACTTCTGTAGCCAGATTATTAGGTAATAGATTAATTGAACGCTCAAATATTTTAAAGGAAAGGGATGAAGAAAAACAGATAATAAAATATCGATTGAAAATAAAAAACTTATTGTAGTACCACAGGGTTTAGATAAATGTGGTCCTTTCAAAATAAATTAGGAATTGCGATGTCTCATGTTATGGGAGCTACCCAACCGTTGACAAGGATATCGTAAATACTAAAAAGAGATTTAGAGCTTCCGGCTTAGGTCTTCCAAATAAATGGAGTGGAACATGGACTTTAGATGGAAAAAAACACTTTTGTAACGTCACTCGAGGTAAGGATCTTGTATTGATACAGTTAAAAGAAGAAAATGACAGACCTCTTATTTTTAATGATAATTTGATGTAACGTTTCATAGAAAGTTACATATCTAGTTAAATTTTTATTAAATCAGCTATACTAAGATTAAATTTTTCAAACTTAAAAGGCTTATTCAACAATAGAAAAAATTGATGGATTGCACATAGGGGAATCAGGTTACGAATTCCTTTCGCAGTTGATTTTAGATAAAATTGACGAATTAATTTTAATATACTATAAATGCAATCTTCTATTAATAATCGGAATTCTCAAATAATGAATGTCCTAGAATTTGGCTATTTGTATTATAAGATCAATCAAAACTTATTTTGAATGCTTATTCTATTGGATTAATAAAGGCAGCCAGAAAAGAACGAGAAGGCTAGAGGATGTAAAGTATCTATTCGAAGAAAAGTAACAAAAAAGTAACAGAAATAAACAACAATATAAAATTACACGCAAATATCTTTACCAAGGAACACTTAAAACCATTGATTCTACAGTATTTCACAATTTAGCAAAGCACAAAAAAACGGCTCACAACACGCCGGGCATGATGTAAGCTTAATTAAATAATGATTGATATGACGGGGTTTGCCATAGGGCAGATCCCGTTTTTTAGTGAAAACCCCACACAAACTACACATTTATTATTGAAAAGATATTTTA
>Ga0079225_10001289_pt1 | contig 13982 bp, 18 predicted proteins | sample Poulit2012_FD_76344 | JGI IMG/M metagenome (GOLD analysis project Ga0079225, IMG submission 76344) | Agricultural soil microbial communities from Georgia to study Nitrogen management - Poultry litter 2012 | ecosystem: Environmental > Terrestrial > Soil > Agricultural land | place: USA: Georgia...
CAGACGATGGCCTTCGCGGTGGCGTCGGCCAGTGTCGGGCTGGCCGACGACATGCACAAGGGCCTGATCGACCGATTCCGCTCGCTACCGATGAACCGCTCGGCGGTGATCTCCGGACGGGTGCTGGCCGATCTCACCAACCAGTTGGTGGTGCTGGCCATCATGCTGCTGTGCGGACTGCTCGTCGGGTGGCGAGTCGAGAGTGGTCTGCTCGGCTTCCTCGCCGGGATCGCGCTGCTGGTGATGTTCGCCTTCGCGATGCTCTGGGTCGGCGCGTTGATCGGGCTGGCCGCAGGGAGCCCGCAGGTGGCGTCGTCGGCGGGACTGATCTGGTTGTTCCCGGTGACCTTCCTGTCGAATGCGTTCATCCCCACCCCGACCCTGCCGAGTTGGTTGCAGCCGATCGCGGAGTGGAACCCGTTCAGCACCTTCGTGGCCTCGACTCGAGAGCTGTTCGGCAACCCGCGGCCGTTCGGGACGGACAGCCTTCCCAGCCAGTACCCGATCCCGATGGCGATCGGCTGGACCGTGCTCATCATCGCGGTGATCGCGCCGCTGGCCGTGCGGAAGTACAAGCGCGCCGCCGGCGGCTGACACCCGACCAGCCGGCTGCGCGAACGAACGCCACGTTCTCGTGGCAAACCGACGCTGGCCCAGGCATGTAAGCCTGGGCCAGCGTCAACTTGGCTATGCCAGCGTGGTCGGGATGCGCACCACCCGTGGTGGTCGTTCGACGGGAGCTCGTCCGGTGTCAGTCGGAGTACGGCTTAGCGCTGACGATCTTCACCGTGATCTTCGACCCGTTGGGGGTCGCGTAGGACACCGATTCACCGACGCGCTTGCGATTGATCGCTTGGCCCAGCGGCGAGTTCGGGGAGTAGACCTCGATGCCCACGGAGCCGTCCAGGCTGCTCAGCTCACGCGAGCCGAGCAGGAACGTCTCGACGTCGTCCTCGTCGAAGGCGACCTCGACGATCATGCCGGGCTCGACCACGCCGTCGTCAGGGGGCGTCTCACCGACCCGGGCACGCTGCAGCAGCGTCTGCAACTGCGCGATCCGAGCCTCCTGCTTGCCCTGCTCGTCCTTGGCAGCCTGATACCCGCCGTTCTCCGAGAGATCCCCCTCGAGCCGCGCGTCCTCGATGCGCTTGGCGATCTCGGTGCGCCCCGGACCCATCAGATGCGCGAGCTCCTCCTGAAGACGGTCGTGTGCCTCCTGGGTGAGCCAGGCGACGTTATCGCTCGTGGTCGTCACGGCATGCTCCTTGCATATCAGACGGCGGATCAGCGACTCGGCTTTGTGCGCGGCGGCCGATCATCGTGGCCCATCACACCAACAGATGTGCGCTGATCGAATAGTGCGCAACTTCGAGGATACCAGCAGATGACGTTCAGGCAGGTTCACAACCGCGCAGCTCAGGTGCGACGGCGGGTCGTTGCAACGGGATCTCGGTGTCGTAGGTGAACCGTGTCTCCGGCCCGGCCGGAATCTCCAGTTGACGCTGGCCGACGACCACGAACCGATCGTCGACAGCCACCAGATCGCACGACACCGCCACATCAGAGTCGCGGTCGATGCTGAGCGTCACCTGCAGCGGCGCCGTGGTACCCGTGATATCCCAGCTCTGCAGGGCAGCGTCGACGGTCTTGTCGGACATCGGCACGATGACCAACACGGCAGCCACGGCGAACGCAACGGCCGCGGCGGTCCACGCCCACGTCGGCACCGTGCGGCGCCGAGGCCTGCGGCCGTAACGTTCGGCGACTTCCTCCGGCGTGCTGTGGTGGACGCTCACGGGTTGAACTCCGTACGGGATGGAATAGACGGTGAGGCACCATTGTCTCTGATTGGTGTAACACGCGTGACCCCGCCATGGCGGTCACGTCAGCAGGCGTAGGACGACGACAGGAGAGATGACCGGTGCGCGAGCGGTTCCGGCTCATGCATGTCCACGCCCATCCCGACGATGAGTCGAGCAAGGGTGCAGCCAGCACGGCACGCTACGTCGACGAGGGTGTCCGCGTACGCGTGGTGACCTGCACCGGTGGTGAGCGTGGTTCCATCCTGAACCCGAAGATGGACCGGGAGGATGTCCGGGCCAACATCAGTGCCATCCGACGGGAGGAAATGGACGCGGCGCGGGCCATCCTGGGTATCGAACAGGAATGGCTGGGGTTCGTGGACTCCGGCTTCCCCGAGGGTGATCCACCCCCGCCGCTGCCTGAGGGCTCCTTCGCCACTCAGCCACTGGAGGTGCCGGTGGCTCGCCTGGTGCGTTCGATCCGGGAGTTCCAGCCGCATGTCGTCACCACGTACGACGAGCGCGGCGGTTACCCGCATCCGGACCACGTACGTTGCCACGAGATCAGCGTCGCGGCTTTCGAAGCCGCTTCGGACCCCACGGCCTACCCGGAAGCCGGACCCGGGTGGGAACCGTCGAAGCTGTACTACCACCACTCGTTCCACCGGCCCCGCACCGAGGCACTGCACGAGGCGATGCTGCGGCACGGCCTGGAATCGCCCTACGAGCAGCGCCTCGCGGATTGGAAGCCTGATCCTGAGCACGACAAGCGGATCACCACCCGGGTGCACTGCGCTGACTACTTCCCCGCGAGGGACCGTGCCCTGCTGGCCCATGCCACCCAGATCGATCCGGACGGACCATGGTTCGCGGTTCCGTTGGAGATCCACCAGGAAAACTGGCCCACTGAGGATTACGAGCTCGCGCGCAGCACCGTGTCCACCACGGTGCCCGAGGATGACCTGTTCGCGGGCCTGGCCTGAATCGCGTCGGAACCTGTGACGCCCCGCGGAACGTGACAACGGCGGCGTCGATGGGTCCCGTGGGAGGGCACCCGTGGGTACAGTCGAGGGTGTGAGGTGATCTGATGGGTGACGTGGATCGAGTCCTTTTCGCGTCCGGCAGCGGGCCGTCGGACTTCATGGTTCCGGACGAGATCGGGCCTGGTGGCGGCAGTTTCTGGATCGTCGTCGCGCTGATGGTCATCGGGGTCGTGCTCTGGTTCAGCATGCGCCGGCACTTGCGCCGGATCGACCTGCCCCACAGCCCGAGTGGCCGTCGTCCTCAGATCCCTATCCGGGGGGACGACGAGCCGATCTCCACATACGAGGACGAGCAGCCCGACGAGCAGTCACACGAGCACCGCCCACAAGGGTGAGCAGCTAATTTCGTGATCCGCGGTTGTCGATTCTCGGTACGCTCGCGCGACATCGTGGGTGACGGCAACTCCGCCGTCCTGACGAAAGGATCGCGATGAAGTATTTGGTGTTGCTGATCGGTGACGGTGAGTTGCCCCCGTGGGAGTCACTTTCGCCGGAGCAGCAGGGCGCGGCGATGCAGCAGTTCGAGGATTTCGACGCCGAGTGCAACGCGCGTGACGGCGTCGAGGTCCTGGCCGGTGAGGCCCTGGGAGAGGCTGCAAGCTCGACAGTCGTCACCACCCGAGCAGGAAAGATGACCTTCACCGAGGGCCCGTACGCCGAAGCCGTCGAGGGCCTCGGTGGCTTCTTCCTCATGGAGGTTCCCGACCTCGACGTGCTGGCTGACTTGCTGAAACTACTACCCCCGTACGACATCCAGGTCTCGCCGGTTGTCGAGCCCTACTGACTCGAGCTACTCGAGGGCAGAGCCTGCCGCCGTCCTCGACGAGGTGTGGCGAGAGCACTGGGGACGGTTGCTCGGACACCTGGTCCACCAACTCGGCCGCCCCGACCTCGTCGAGGACGCGCTCGGTGATGCCTTCGCCGACGCCGCCGCGCAGTGGCCAGTGACGGGTGTGCCCGATCGACCCGTGGGTTGGCTCTCCACAGTGGCCAGGCGCCGCCTCGTCGACGCGCTGCGTCGCGAGCAGACCGCTCGCGCCAAGGCGAGCCTGCTCGTCGGCAGAGAAGCCGAGTCGGTCCCGGCTGAGTTTCCGGGAGCGGAGGTCGACGACCGGCTGGCGTTGCTGTTCATGGCCACCCACCCCGCGCTGGCTGAGGACGCTCGACCGGCGTTGGCGCTGCGCTTCGTGCTGGGCGTTCCGACGGCCGATATCGCTCGGCTGTTCGTCGTCCCGCAATCGACGATGGCGGCACGCCTGACTCGAGCCAAGCGACGGCTTGCCACTAGCGGGATCCCGTTCGCCGTGCCCGACGTCGAGGTGTGGCCGGAACGTGTGGACGACGTGGCCCGGTCGGTCTACCTCGCCTTCACTGCGGGGTATGCGCCGGGGGAGGGCGACGACGTCGTCCGTGCTCGCGAAGCCGGTGCGGCGGTCCGGCTTGCCGTGCTCGCCGCCGATCTCATGCCTGATCAGCCCGTCTTGGAAGCGTTGGCTGCTCTGGCTCTGCTCCAACACGCCCGCCGTGACGCTCGCGTCACCGCCGAGGGCCAGCTCATGCGGCTTGCCGACCAGGACCGAGACGCATGGCGTCGAGATGAGATCGACGCCGGGCTCGCCCGGTTGACGCGGCTGACGCCCACGTACGGCTACGCCGAGGAACTGCGCCTGCAGGCACTGATCGCCGCCTTCCACGACACCGCGAGACGTGCCGAGGACACCGACTGGGCGAGTATCGCGCGGACCTATGCGCGGCTGGAGGAACTGACGGGGTCGCCGATCGTCCGACTGAATCGGGCCGTGGCGGTGGGGGAGGTGGCCGGTCCGATGGCAGGTCTCGCGGTGTTGCGAGCGGCCGGGGACCAGTTGCCCGACCATTACCGGGTCGCTCTGGTGCGTGCCGAGCTGTTGCGTCGCGACGGGCACCATGAGCTGGCCCGGGCGGCCTATACCGAGGCGATCGCCAACTGTCCGGGCGGAGCCGAGCGGCAACACATCATCGGACGGCTGGAAGGGCTGCCCTGAGGTCGCCGGCCCGCATCTGAGAGCCGTCGGCGATTCGTGTCACGTCGCGACAACGATGGATCGACCGCGTACGCCGCAGAGTACCTGCAAGTCCCGGCCGGGCTGGTGGAGGCGGCCGTGGCCTACTACGGCGAATACCGCGACGAGATCGACGCAGAAATCGAACTCAACGAGGCCGAGCATGAGCTTCGATCCACCGAATCGGTTTGGGTCTGACGGTGTGCCGTAACAGACGAATGCCCTTCTGACCTGCGACGGTGGGACTTGCTGAAGGTTCCGCGTGCCGATCAGAAATGGGTATCCGGTAGATGCGATGCTTGCATGGTGTCTGGGCGGTTTTCGATGACCCCAACCCCGGGTTGAAGATCCCGGCGCTGGTGGGGTCGATGGTCGCCGGGGCGGATTCGGGTCCCTTCGGCCTCGTAGGCGCGCAGAACCTCACTCAGCGGGCCATCCGCAGGATAGGTGCGATGGATTCTCGAAGCTCCTTCGTCGATTCGTCTGGTAAGACCTCTGCCCAAATTAGGGTAGTCTGAATCACTCGTCAATGAGTTCAGTGACATGGCCGAGCCGAAGCTCGACATATGTATGCCAGTCGGGGCGGATAGACGCCCGCAGTGCAGGCGGTGGGCCAGGTGCGCGGTTCTCGGACTTGACGCTCTGGACGATCTGGTGGGCGTTGCTGAGTTTGGCGGTCGATCGGGCACCGAGGATCGCGGTACGGTCCTGCCGACGCCGGCTCGCCGCCGGGCAAGCGCGTGGCCGGATTCTCAAGATCAGACCATAGGTGCCGACGGACAAGGGCGCCAACGCGGCTTGAAGCCGGCCTCGCTGGTGGTGAGCATGGGCGCGGACGCTGCCAATGTTGAGGACATGGCCTTGCTGTTCACGGCGCGATGGCAAGGACTTCGACCGCCCCTGTGCGCGCTCGACGTTGGGTCCTGCTGGCGAGTTATGCCCCGACCTCCGTGGCTGGTCGGCTTTCCCGGGGTTGCCGGCGGGTTGCGCTGGTCACAGCGTTGAGAGGTGCTTCGGAAGCCGAACTAGTTGCGGCGTCGCCGGGCCCTAGCCAGTGACCAAATATTGCTGGCGAGCGCGGGCTGCACACACGGGCTCCATGCAAACTCAGGTTGCTCCTCCGAAACATGACTATTAATCTGTGACGACTCCGAGAAGATGCGAGTAGTCAGTTGAGGAGGAACTCGATGAGTAGCACTGACGCGTTTGACGAAGTCACTCTCACGAGAACCGACAAGGAAAAGTCCCGGATCCGTCGACTACGAGGGTTGGCAGTGTTTGGCGCCGCCACCGTCATGATTGCAGCGACAAGCGTTATGGCAGCGCCGGGCAGCGCCCTTGGCCCTGCGGTTGCCGCCGCCGACGACGACGCGACCTTCATGGATGGCCACCGACCTTGCTACTCACAAAACCCGGCTCCCGTCGAGGGCGCTGACGGCGTCCTCTGCATGTTCGGGGGTTGGAAATCGTGGCAGGACTGTGTCGACATGGGCGAGGAGGCGATAGCCGTTTCCGAATGGGACCACTACCATTGCGAAGAGGATATAAGCGGCGCCTTCGCAACGTTCATCTACGACACTTATGCGCCCTACGTCCTCTGATCACGGTTTGGCTGCTGGAGATACTGTAAAAAGGGCCGTGTGAGCTTCGATCCACCGAATTGGTTTGGGTCTGACGGTGTGCCGTAACATACGAATGCCCTTCTGACCTGCGACGGTGGGACTTGCTGAAGGTTCCGCGTGCCGATCAGAAATGGGCATCCGGTAGATGCGATGTTTGCATGGTGTCTGGGCGGTTTTCGATGACCCCAACCCCGGGTTGAAGATCCCGGCGCTGGTGGGGTCGATGGTCGCCGGGGCGGATTCGATCGCAGACATCGACCTGCTCGGCCATGGCGGCGTGGCTTGGCTGTTCACCGGGATCTGGGCACCGTCGAGGCTGGGCTCGTTTTTGGCGCACGTTCACCTTCGGTAACGTGCGCCAACTCGATGCGGTGGCCAGCAGACTGCTGTCCAACCTGGCCACGCAGACACCGATCTTGGCCGGGGCCGATCAGGTCATTTTCGTCGACATCGATGACACGGTGCGCGAAACGTACGGATATGCCAAACCGGCCACCGGATATGGCTACTGCGGTGTGAACGGGCTCAACGCCCTGGTTGGCGCCGCCTCCACACCCGTCGCGGCAGGCGGTGGTCACCAACTCGCGGCTGCGCCGGGGTGCGGCCAACTCCGCTAGGGGTGCGGCCGGCTTCGTGACTGATTCGGTGACCAACGCCTGTCACGCAGGGGCCACCGGGCAGGTCATCGTGCGCATGGACTCGGCGTTTTATTACGCCGCGGTGATCGCCGCGTGCCGCCGGGCCGGGGCCCGGTTCTCGGTCACCGCCTGCATGAACACCAGTGTGCAAGCCGCCATCGCCGGCATCCCGGAAGAAGCCTGGACACCGATCAAGTACCCGAACGCCATCTGGGACGAAGACGACGGCCGCTGGATCTCCGCGGGCGAGGTCGCCGAACCAGCTACACCGCCTTTACCAGCCACCGCAAGCCCGAGCAGGTCACCGCCCGGCTGATCGTGCGCCGCCTCGCCCGCCTCAACCCACCAGCGAGCAAGGCGAGCTGGGGGTACCGCCCGCTTGCGGGGGAGACACCGCGTGCCGGTATCACGCGGTGTTCACTGACTCGCCGATGAGCATGTTCGATGCCGAAAGCGACCATCGCGGCCATGGCGTTCAACCTCACCCGCGCGACCGGCGCGCTCGTCTCACCCTTCCACGCCAAAGCGGAAACTGCCACCATCCGAGCACAGCTGACCTCGGTGCCCCCACACATCGCCCGCCCCGCACGCCGGATAGTGCTGCACCTACCCCGCGACCGGCACTGGGAACACGCCTTCACGCAACTGTTCCACCACGCCTGTCAGCCCCACGCGCCACCCGCAGCGGCCTGAGCACTGCCCACCCCGCCCGCAACAGGGCCCGACCGGAAACACATGTGCAAAAAGCCAGGCAGACCGGCCACCCCGCACGTCCGCTTCCAGACACACCCCGAAAACCCTCAAGAACCAGCCCTCACCCATTCTTCAGCACCAAGTCGGTGGTTCCAGGATGAGCGTGGGCGTGCGGACCTTGACCTGGGACTGCGACGGCACGCGGTTATCGTCGGCGCGAACGACGTGGGCAAGTCCTCGATCCTTCGGATGCTGGATCTGACTCTCGGTTGCCCTACGGCGAGTCTCTACCAGTCGCTTTCTCCAAGCGACCTGTACGACCCGAGCAACTGCTACTGGTGAATGTCACCTGCGTTCGAGATGCGCGTGTAGATCACCGTCCGGCGAGGTGAGACGGTGGAGTCATGGCTAACCGGCTGGGCCACAGCATCTCACCGCATTTGAGACATCACCAGGACAACGCGGTGTGCCGTCTGGAACCAGGTATGCGTTCAGGCCACGTGCGGGTGGCACACTGGTCAGCGGAAGGGTGGTGAGACCATGTCGCCGAAGGTTGAGCAATGGACGGACGCGGTCGCAAAGCGAATGCGTGAGCGCTTGAGCGAGGCCAACCTCCCCCTCACCCCCAAGCAGGTGCAGGTCTACCAGGACACAGACATTCTTGGCGAGGACGCTTGGCGTCTCGTTCTGGTCCTCCCCGCCCCGACGGGTGAGACATGGGACCGGCTGGAGGTGTTCACGACACGGACCGCCTCGGTGGACATCTTCGATGAGATCGCTGAGGAAGACGGCCGGGATCTTCCGGGGTCCACGATCGCGATCGTGACGACGGACGAGGCCAGCGAACTGGACACCGCACCCGAGGACGAGCCCGAGGAAGGCGAGGACCCGGGACGCTCAACGTGACGCGCCCGATCTATGGATCACGTCTGATCCTGACCGCAGAGCACTTGGCTGGTGTCGGTGCAGGCAGGGGTCGGCCCGCCCTCAGCGACCTCAGGCGCGCGACGTCGACTGCGTACTACGCGCTGTTCCATCAACTGATCCGGCACGGAGCGTTCGAGTTCCTACCGGGAGCCACTGAGGCCGAAGCAGCCGACGTCGCTCGCTGGTTCAGCCACTCGGGTGTCTTCGCCGCAGCGGGGCTGGTGCGCGACGCAGCCTCAAGCAGGTCGCAGTTCGGCAAGCACGACCGAACCGCCATCATGGCCATCCGTTCGGCGTCTCGCGGCGCGATCCCGCCGGGCCTCCTGACAGTCGCGGATGCCTTCCAATCGTTGCAGGCCGCACGGGAGAGCGCCGACTACGACGGCAACTACGATCCAGTGCGCGCAGTCACCGTCAACCACATCGAGGATGCGAGGGCAGCGTTGACTGAGACTCGATTCCTGTGGACCGGACAGAAGGCACCCGGAGCACGGCGAGGTGTTGTCGACCCCGGATATCGGACTGTCCTGCGCCTCGCGCTGCTCAAATCCGGCGGGCCGAGGGGACGGTGAACATGCCGAATCAACTCCAGCACTCCCTCAGTCCGTACCTGAAGCAACACCAGGACAACCCGGTCGAGTGGTGGCCGTGGTCGGATGAGGCTTTCGCCGAGGCGGCGCGCCGGCGGGTACCCGTGCTGCTGTCCATCGGTTATGCCGCGTGCCACTGGTGTCACGTCATGGCTCATGAGTCGTTCGAGGACGACGACATCGCCGCCTACCTGAACGAGCACTTCGTCGCGGTCAAGGTCGACCGAGAGGAACGCCCCGACGTCGACTCGGTCTACATGGACGTGCTGCAGGCCATGACCGGGCAGGGCGGCTGGCCGATGACGGTCTTCCTCACCCCCGACGGGCGCCCCTTCTATGCCGGCACCTACTTCCCGTCGACACCTCGCGGAGGGATGCCGTCGTTCGGACAGCTGCTCCAGGCGATCCACCAGGCCTGGCAGGAACGGCACGAGCAGGTGGTCGAGTCCGCAAGTTCGATCGTGGGCCACCTGGACAGCACGGGTGGGCTTGCTCGTACAGGGGTTCCCGACGAGGCCGCGCTCGACACGGCGGTGCAGCAGCTTGCCGGCACGTTGGACGAGACGCACGGCGGATTCGGTGGTGCCCCGAAATTCCCGCCGTCGATGGTGCTCGAGTTCTTGCTGCGCCACTACGCCCGCACAGGTGACCCGGAGGCGCTGCGCATGGTCGAGCTGACCGGTGAACGCATGGCACGTGGCGGCATCTATGACCAGCTCGCCGGCGGGTTCGCACGTTACAGCGTCGACAGCGCGTGGGTCGTACCGCACTTCGAGAAGATGCTTTACGACAATGCGCTGCTGTTGCGGGCTTATCTGAGTTGGTGGCGCACTACTGGCTCACAACTGGGCGAGCGGATCGTGCGCGAGACCGCCGAGTTCCTGCTGCGCGATCTGCGGACCGTGGAGGGCGGTTTCGCCAGTGCCCTCGACGCCGATGCCCCGGTCGCCGACGGCAACGGCAGCGCAGAAGGCGCCTCCTACGTCTGGACGCCGGACCAGCTCGCCAGCGTGCTCGGCGCCGACGACGCACAGGCGGCCGCCGCGCTGCTGCGGGTCACTCCGGAGGGGACCTTCGAACACGGCGCCTCCACACTGCAATTACCGGTCGATCCCGGCGACGCCGAGCAATGGCGCCAATGGCGCGCTGCGCTGCTGGCAGCACGCAACGAGCGACCGCAGCCGATGCGGGACGACAAGGTTGTCACGGCCTGGAACGGGTTGGCGATCGCGGCGTTGGCCGAGGCCGGCGCGGCCTTGGACGAGCCAGCCTGGCTCGAGGCCGCCACACGCTGCGGCAGCCTGCTGATCCAGGTCCACGGGGCAGGTACCGCGGACCTACGGCGAGTGTCTCGCGACGGCGTCGGGGGCACCCACCCCGCCGTGCTCGAGGACCACGCCGGTGCCGCCGAGGGGTTCCTCGCACTGCTCAGCGCGACCGGGGATCCGCAGTGGCTGGACGCCGCCCGCGGGTGTGCACAGAACATCATCGACCGCTTCGCGGCGCCCGACGGCGGTTTCTACGACACCGCGCATGATGCCGAAGACGAACGGCTCGCCCGGGTTCGCCGGCCGCGCGACCCGGTCGACAACGCCACACCGTCGGGGACGTCGCTCGCGGCCGGAGTGCTGCTCACCTTGACGGCACTGACCGGTACGTCGCACTGGCGCGAGGCAGCCGAGGACGCGCTGACCGTCTACCGGGCACTGGCGCACCAGGCCCCACGTTTTGCCGGATGGGCGCTGGCCGTGTCCGAGGCCGCCCATGTCGGTCCGCTCGAGGTGGTGATCGTCGGCGAGCCGGGCCGGTCGGACACCCAGCGGCTGCTGGCCCGGGCACGTCAGCGGATGACGTCGGGCGCGGTGGTCGTACCCGCTGGGGCCGCGCCGAACGACACGACCACCATCCCACTGGTGCAGGGCCGGGCCATGATCGACGGCAACGCCACGGCGTATGTGTGCCGGGGGTTCACCTGTCGCCAGCCCACGGACGATCCCGATGAGCTGGACCGTCAACTGCAGGGAGCCGCCTGAGCCGCTGTCAGGCCGGTGCCCCGATCTCGAAGGCAGCCAGCCAGGCCGCGATGTGGTGGCTTGCGAAACCCCCCAGTGTCAGGGCGTGAAAGACCTCGTGGAACCCGAACCACCGCGGCGAGGGGTTCGGCCGCTTGGTGCCATAGACCGTCGCGCCCAAGGTGTACAGCAGCCCGCCGACGATGATCAGCGTGACGACGGCCGCACCGCCGTGGCGCCCGAACGCGGGCAACCAGAAGATCGCGGCCCAGCCCAGCGCGATGTACAACGGGACGTACAACCATCGCGGCGCCGTGACCCAGAAGACGCGGAACAGCACACCGAGCACCGCCCCGCCCCACACCAGCGTCAGCAGTGTACGGGCTTGGCTCGAGGGCAGCAGGATCATGGCGAAGGGCGTATAGGAGCCGGCAATGATCACGAAGATGTTGGCGTGGTCGAATCGGCGCAGCATCACGCCAGTGCGTGGCGACCAGTTCCCGCGGTGATAGACACCGCTCACCCCGAACAGCAGCGCTGCGGTGAGGGTGTAGACCGCCGCGCCCAGCCGGGCCGAAAGCGTCGGCGCGACGGCGGTGAGCACGATCCCGCCCACCAGCGCAAGCGGGAAGGCCCCCGCGTGGAGCCAGCCGCGAAGCCGCGGCTTGACCGCTTCGGCTACTTCGCGCACGCCGGCTTCGATGGACACGCACTGAGCCTAACCTACGCAACCGTAGCCCTGGATAGTTGCGGAACACCCTGCCACTGCGCTCTGGTGTGAGCGCCGCTGTACCCTCACTGCGGAAGTTCGTCCCGTTCTGGAGCCACCCTCGATGCCGACGCGCCCGTTGTCCCGCACGCGATCGACGCTGCGCCGGCTGCTCGTCGAGCTCTACAGCCGCCGCGTAGAACGGCGACTGGACCGCAGCCGATTGCCCGGGCATGTGGCGATCGTCGTCGACGGCAACCGTCGCTGGGCCCGGGCGTTCGGAGCGTCGAGCGCTACCGGTCACCGGGCCGGGGCAGAGAAGGTTTCCGAGTTCTTGGGCTGGTGTGAGGAGCTGGGCATCGAGGTCGTGACGATCTTCCTGCTCTCCACCGATAACCTCTACCGTCCGGCCGAAGAGCTCGAGGCGCTGATGGACATCATCGGGCGACTCGCTCGGGAGTCGGCCGACACCCAGCGGTGGCGGATCCAGGGCGTCGGCAACCGGGACGTGGTGCCGCAGGAGGTCGCCGACGCGCTCGCCGACGCCGAGAATCGCACACGGAACGTGCGGGGACTGCACGTCAACCTGGCGGTGGGATATGGCGGGCGTCGGGAGATCGCCGACGCAGTCCGGGCGTTGCTCGACGAGCACGCGAAACGGGGCACCCCCATCGAGGAACTCGCCGAGAGCGTGGACGCCGAGCACATCGCCGCCCACCTCTACACCAAGGGCCAGCCGGACCCGGATCTGGTCATCCGGGCCAGCGGCGAACAGCGGCTGTCGGACTTTCTCATCTGGCAGAGCGCACGGTCGGAGTTCTATTTCTGTGAAGCGTTGTGGCCGGATTTTCGCCGCGTGGACTTCGTCCGCGCGTTGCGCGTATACACCGCGCGGGAACGTCGGTTCGGTCGCTGACGATCGGATTGCGTGGACGGCCTCACGGTCACGGCCACGGCGAGCAGCCGATGTCGGGTGGTGTTCACCGGCTCTTCGCCTGTTGCTCAGGCGTGTCTGCCGTGTAGGGGGCTGCGCCCGGCGTAGCGTCCATCATGACGGTCGGAGGGGAAGCCGACCGTTCGGGAGGCCCACCAACGTGCTGTTGCTTGGCGCGGGAAGGGTCGGCACCCGGCCCTGTGGCCCGGTCCCGGTCCGTCCCGAGACCATCATCTGAGCGAGGGGTGCACGCTCAGATCTGAGGAGCCGACGTGGCCACTTCGACTAGTAGGTCCCGCAGCGCCGGGCGCGCCGGTACGTGCCTGACGTATGTCCTGGACACCAGCGTTCTGCTGGCCGATCCGTACGCGATGTTCCGGTTCGCCGAACATGAGATCGTTCTGCCCGTCGTCGTCGTGACCGAGCTGGAGGGCAAGCGGCACCACTCCGAGCTCGGGTACTTTGCGCGCACCGCACTACGGCTGCTGGATGAGCTCCGTACCGAGCACAACCGGCTGGATCAGCCAGTGGCGGTGGGTGAGTCCGGCGGCACCGTGCGGGTCGAGCTGAACCACGCCGACGCCTCCGCCCTGCCCGCCGGGTTCCGGCTGGGGGACAACGACACCCGAATCCTCGCGGTTGCGCACAACCTTGCCGCAGAGGGCAACGACGTCGTTCTCGTGTCCAAGGACGTACCGATGCGGGTGAAAGCCGCTGCGGTCGGGCTGGATGCACAGGAGTACCGCGCCGAGGGTGTCGCAGAGACAGGCTGGGCCGGCATGACCGAGCTCGACGTGCCCAAGGACGTTCTGGACGAGCTGTACGGCGAAGGCGTTTCGGAGGTCGACGAGGCTCGGGACCTGCCCTGCCACACCGGGCTGGTACTGCACTCCGAACGGGGCAGCGCACTGGGCCGCGTCACCCCGGACAAGGAGGTGCGCCTGGTCAGGGGTGACCGCGAGGCCTTCGG
>Ga0079225_10001290_pt1 | contig 13979 bp, 14 predicted proteins | sample Poulit2012_FD_76344 | JGI IMG/M metagenome (GOLD analysis project Ga0079225, IMG submission 76344) | Agricultural soil microbial communities from Georgia to study Nitrogen management - Poultry litter 2012 | ecosystem: Environmental > Terrestrial > Soil > Agricultural land | place: USA: Georgia...
ACATCTCAAAGCTCTGATGCCCGACGGCTTGAACGGATGTGTCCGCCAGATGATACGGTAGCCATGCCGCTAGACGCCTTGGACCATTATTTTACTATCTCACCGTTTGGTCACCATCCGGAACCTATTGCTGGGGCTGGCTATGATGTGTTTTCCACTACCATCGGACAACTAGCCGTACTCGTTGCTGCAGCGCAGCGCACCAATGGCTACGGCACGTTCATGTTGGCCCGTGCCGCTGAAGAATGTATGTTCGATGGGCTAATCCCCCAGTGGGTTATTGCCGTAGGCGATGAGATCGGCGAGAAAATGGCAGCGGACGTTGGGTTCCTCTTATCCGGTTTCCGTACCAGCGTTACCTTCGGTTAGCGGCGTCTCAAGTCTGTGAGGCCCTGCACACGGCCGACAACCTTGCCTGCATCAGGCGACGTCAGGATTTCTTGGGCTGCAGCGGTGAAACTTGGTTTTACGTCGTCTTCGGAATTCTCCGGCGGCGTCTCACGGATTATCAGTGCTACATCAGGTTTGGTATTCCGACGAATAATAGCGGTTCCGATAGCACCCATTTCGTGGTGCATGGCCACCGATTTGAGCGTGCCTATCGACCGCGCTGAGGTCATGGCTTCTTCGTCATCATTTTCTGGTCGCACGATGATATCTGCGCCAACTTCCGGCAGACCATGAACGGAGCCGTCTATCATTAATCCTACGAGCCGGCGCGGCGGATGGCCCAGGTTATGTACTCGGGCCACGGTCTCCTGACCCTTATAGCAGCCCTTTTCTAAGTGCACGGCGGTGCGCAGCCAATCCAGCTCGTGAGCGATGGACCGTTCATCGGTGTCGAATAATTGTCGTGGCCGGCCTGCTGCAATGCGCAAGGCTTCAGAAGCCATGGTGCCGGCAACACAAAAGTTCTCTGGCAGCTGCTTAACGGTATCAACAAGGTTATCGACCTCAAGAATATATAGCCGCCATGCGTAGTCCTCGTGAATGGCCGGGTGATCATCGGGGTCTTCGGTGTAGGCGTAGCCTCCGGGTGTCACGCCAGGCCACGGATCGATCCATACCGGCATATCTAGTCCAGGCACCGGCGCGGTTGCACCAAGTAACGCCAGTTGTCCGGTGCGGTCCGTGACCTCGACCCGTGCGGCAAATTGCATGCGGGTCAACCAGTCCACCAGGGTGGCATTCATAGTCGGCTCAGTGAGCAGATAGGTGGTTTCGCCATCGTCATGAACTTTGGTGGCGATTTCTATACGACCGCGCAAGTCTAGGAATAAGGCCTCAGTATTCAACGGCGATGCCATGCCTTGCAGCTGTTGAGAGGTTAAGGTGTGCAACCAAGACAGCCGTTCCGGGCCCGTTACGGTGACGATGCCGTAATGCGATAGATCAACGACCGCTTGGCCATTTGCCAAAGCACGCTGTTCTTGAATTGGGTGACCGTAGTGACCGGCAACGTACTGGTCCACCGAATCCGCAGCGACCGCACCATGGATAGCGAACTCGCCAGCCAGTAGCGGAGAGGTCTGGGGTGTGTATTCGATGTGCGTTACGTCAAGCATAATATTTAGGTTTCATGTTTCCCGGGCAGGTGTGGCTTGCCCGGTGGAAGGCGACCGTCATTGACCGACGGCATTTTATCTAAAATTCCCGAGGCATGAGGTTTAGGCTCCTCACCCTCAGTTTCAACAACGTCCCAGCGCCAAAACATTTGACCATTGACCAGGCCAAGGATGCGGTTGGCGGAGTGGTACTTACCACTGAGCGTACCTTGTAACACGGCGTCGACGTCAAGAAAGATTTGCGGGCCGCGCACAACACCATAGTAGAGCTCCGACATTGAGCCGGGATGGGTGATCGTTGCGGTGATAGGAAAGTCTGTTTCGTTTTTGCGTAGCCGTTCGACGTCTTCAGCAGACCGGTACGCCGGGACAACATCGGCCGGGCTCATCCCCGGGCCAACATCGGAGGTATGCCGATCACGATCGATGGCCCAGTATCCAGTTTCAAATGTTAAAGGACGGATCAAGGTGCCGTCTGCTTCGGCGAGCCAGGTTTCGGCATTGTATTGCAAAAACGGTAAGCCGGTCTCAGCAAAATCAATGCGCTGGTAGAAGATTTCAGTCCCTTCTTCACCAGCACCGAGACGCCCCTGCCCCTCCCACGAACCGATAAGCCAGGAAAGTGGCGCCAGCTCCGGAAGGAGATCGTATGGAAGTTCAGTAGCCACGGGAAAGGTTACTGCTGGCCTTTAAAGAGGTTGGTGATGACTAGCACCGCAAACAGTGCCATGCCGACACCAGCCAAGCCGACAAGTACAGTGAAAAAGATTTCTAAAGCTACAACAGACATGACCCTTAGTTTACTCACAAATTACGATGGTGACGAGTCGGTTGCGTCAATTATTACCAGGGCAGGGCGTGGATGACGAAATAGCTCACCATTCCCGTTGCCATCACGGTTCCTGAGCCCACGGCCACTGCAGTTAAGGGGTGAGCCAGTTCTCCGATGGGCGCTTCGGTCGAATCAGCGAAACTGTCTACCAGTGCCACTAGCAGCCCTGCAATACCGGCGGCCACTACAGCAGGCACCGATAGCGGTCCGGGTCGAAGGATTTGTAAGGCCACTGATACCAGGATTGCGCCGATGACCACGGCAATCATGCGCATACCGCGACGTCCTGGCAGTAACGTCAGCAGGCTGGCTGCCGCTAGTGCAGCAAAGATCGTCAACATCAACCATGTCACGCCACTAATACGTTCAACCCCCAACGAGCCGATGGCGACTTCGTATTTATTGCGCAGCAACATCGTCCAGCCGGCGCTAGTAACGGCAATAACTGCACCAAGAGCCAATATGGAGGTAGTCAGGAAACGGTCGACTCCGCCGGGCAGGCTAAAGATTTGAATGATAAACACCGCTAAAACCCCAACGGCCACCGCACCACCCACGGGGGCAAGCCACAATTCGGTGGTGGTAGTAGAAAACCGGGCTGTGACCGGGAGCAATGCCACCGACCAGATAGCCAACAAACCAGCTATACCCAAGGCTGCAGAAATATCCCAGCGCCAGACGGAGCTCACCAGTCTCGGCCAGGTAAGTGCAAATATCACGACCAGTGCGGACATCACTAACGGGCCGGTGGCAGCCGGAAGGTTGGGTAAAAATACGGTGATCAAAGCAAGCAGTGTTGCAGCGGTGACCGTGGTGAAAGTTAAGATAGTTCTGCGCACGCTTCTATCATGTCATGACCGTGCCAACGCAGCAGGTTGCAAGACCGCAGCGCGCCGAAACTTGACCAAAACAGTTAGTGTGGTGGCATGACTCATTTGCGTGTGCATGCTCCATCCGAAACCGCCAATCAGCTTTCCCAGCTACGCAAACTAGCAGATGCCAGTGTTGCAGCCGACCACAATGAGCCCTTTGGAGACCAAACCTGGGTTGACCTCAACGCCGGTAACGCCTGGTTGATCAGCGCCGAAGACGAGCAGCTGGCCGGCGCCTCTGTCGTCGTTATTCCATCTGATCCCAGCCAGCCGGTGCTAATTGAGCTGGTCGTTGACCCGGAAACCCGTGGTCGTGGTATAGGCCGTGAACTTGCAAACGCCACCGAGCAGCTCGTTACCGACCACGCGGCACCGGACCAGACTGTAACGGCCTGGTCTCACGGTGACCATCCTGCAGCTCGCCAATTAGCAGCCAAGACTAAGCTCAAACCGGTGCGGCTGTTGTATCGCATGGCGATAGACCTTGCCGCTGAGTCCTTTGGCGACGCTGCGGTTCCGCAAGGCTACACGATTCGCACCTTTCAACCGGGCACCGATGATCACGCATGGCTTCAGCTCAATGCCACCGCATTTGCTGACCACCCGGAACAAGGCCAGCTTACCCAAGCGGATCTAGACGCCCGCAAAGCAGAAGACTGGTTTGATCCAGCGGGATTCTTCATTGCTGAGGATGCTGAGGCGATCCCGGTGGGCTTTCATTGGACTAAAATCCCAGTCGGTGCGACTGCCGGAGAAGTATATGCCGTTGGCGTGCACCCAGCTGCTCAGGGCACCGGACTGGGCAAGGCCTTAACTATTTACGGTATGAACCACCTGGCTGGGTCAGGGTTGGAAAAAATCGTGCTGTATGTGGACGACGAAAACCGTCCTGCTGTGAACTTGTATAATTCCTTGGGCTTCGGTATTGAAAACACCGATGTCATGTTTTCTTCCAACAGCTAGGCTTCAGACATGCGCGCGGCAAAACGCATCGGTAAAATCACCACCACTCGGGCCACCGCAGCGACCATTGATGAAGGTTCCAATGCCAAAATTGTGGCCGCTGGAACTATCCCCTGGCGCATTAAATCCGGTGAGCTTCAGGTACTGCTAATACATCGACCCAAATATGATGACTGGTCCTGGCCAAAAGGACGGTTAGATCCCAAAGAGACCCTGCCCGAGACTGCCTGGCGAGAAACCCGAGAAGAGGTAGGTCTGCAGGTCACTTTGGGCATCCCATTAGGCGTCGTTCGTTATAACACCCCCAACACGAATAAGCCCAAGGAGGTTTGGTACTGGGCAGCCCGGGTTCTTGAGCAAAAGCCTCAGCCAGATGCCGATGAAGTTGATGAAACCCGGTGGGTTACAGTCCCCCAGGCCCGGGCACTATTGTCGAGGCCACTGGATCATTCACCGCTGGATATGCTCTGTGATGCCTTCGATGCCAAGCAGTTAGCCACCATTCCGTTTATCGTATTGCGTCAGGCCAAAGCAATCCCAGCCGAGTCGTGGACCCAAGACGAAGTCGATCGGCCGCTTGCTGATTCCGGATATACCCAAGCCAAAGCAGTCGCCAGACTGCTACGAGGGTGGAAGCCCACGCGCATCGTAACATCGAAATACACGCGGTCATTAGAAACTATTGCCCCGTATGTAAAAAAATATGGTGGCACGGTGCGGTCAAAAAAATGGTTAAATATTAAGGCTGCCAAGGACCATCCGAGCCATTTGGCCAAGCGTTTGAACCAAGAGTTTAAACGTCACGACCCCATCATCGTGTGTAGTCAGCCTTCGGTAACCAAGCGCATCCTGAAGGAACTCAAATCCTGGGTCCGACGCGACAATTATGCTGTGGTTAACCCCAAACATGTTTACACTAAGAAAAAAGCTAATCTGGCACCCGGATCGATCCTCGTTATTCAACGAGCCACCCACTTGGCCGATAAGATCGTCTCCGTGGAACGTTATGAGCCCTACATTCAATAATGGTCAACTAGTAGCTATTCTCGGGCTGGCCCCTGCTTGATAGGCTTACGTTATGACTACCTCGACGGGCGCCCAGCCAGAAAAAATCATTCACCAAAACCTTCGGTTAGTGGATGTTCCCGCCAAGGACCGCTTTGAGCTTCATCAAGATCATCCAGAAACCGAAGATTCAGTACTCATCGGGTTTATTGGCTATCGTATGGCAGAAGACGATCCCGAGGTGTACGTTTTGCAACACACAATTGTCGCCGAGCAGTACGGTCGACAGGGTTATGCCCGGGCGTTGGCAACGCTCGTCTTAGAGCAGCTAAAAAAGCAAGAACGACAATTCACCACCCAGTGTTCCTATATTGTGGACTATTTACGCAGGTACCCGGAATATCTGGAACTGATTACCAACCCGGGCGCGCAGCACAGTGACACCTTCACGAAACGATAGGCATGTATAACAACCCCACCGGCATCGATACACCATATGAAAACCTGCTGGCCGAAGTATTAGCGAACGGCACATTGACCGGTGACCGCACCGGCACCGGAACGTATTCGGTTTTTGGTCGGCAAATGCGTTTCAATCTGGCTGAATATTTTCCCCTGATCACCACCAAACGCGTCCATTTTAAATCGGCGGCTTTAGAACTGATCTGGTTTCTCAATGGAGACTCCAATGTGCAATGGCTGCAAGAACGCGGGGTACGTATTTGGAATGAATGGGCAGATGACGACGGCGATCTCGGTCCCATTTATGGGGTGCAGTGGCGGTCCTGGCCGGCTCCCAATGGTGCCAGTATCGATCAAATCAGCCAGGTGATGGATTCCCTAGCCCATCAACCTGCATCCCGGCGTCACCTGGTTACAGCTTGGAACCCTGGACAACTCGACGAAATGGCCTTACCAGCTTGTCACGCAATGTTCCAATTCCACGTTCAGCCAGAAGATGATGGTCCTGGCGAGCTATCGTGTCAGCTCTACCAACGCTCGGCCGATATGTTTTTGGGGGTGCCGTTCAATATTGCTGAATATTCACTATTGACCATGATGATGGCCCAGCAGCTTGGCTATAACCTTGGGGAATTTATCTGGACCGGCGGCGACGTGCACATCTACGCCAACCACTTAGATCAAGTTCGTGAACAACTTTCACGCGAGCCCTATCCTTACCCCCAGCTGAGGTTTACTCGTAAGCCAAAAGACCTGTTCAGTTACGCATTGGAAGATTTCGAACTCGTTGAATACCAATACCACCCCACCATCAAAGCTCCAGTTGCCGTCTAACACCGTGCTAGGCATGATCTGGGCACAAAGTCTGGACGGCGTCATCGGTTTAGACGGGGCTATGCCCTGGGATGTGCCTGAGGATCTGCAGCATTTCAAGCAAATGACCATGGGCCAAGTACTGATCATGGGACGCCGAACCTGGTCCTCAATTCCTGACTCGGTACGCCCACTTCCAGGCCGGACTTCCATCGTGGTCTCAGGCTCATTCAGTGCCGACCCGACAGACCCGAATCTGAACGATGACAGGGTCCACGTCGTCGCAGACCTGCAATCAGGACTAGAACTTGCCGGTCAGCTTAAATCTGATCAGCACGTTTGGGTGATAGGCGGGGGCACGCTATATGATCAGGCCATAGATGTAACCTCGATCATCGAACGCAGTGTATTCAATCTGCATGTCGACGGCGACACGTATGCACCTCAGCTGGATAATTCGTGGTCGTCCACGAGACAGGACCCCTCCGATGGGTGGCATACCTCTAAATCCTCAGTCGAGTACCGGTTTGAACGATGGGAGCGCACCCTTGACCAAGACGCCTAGCACGACCCCTGCCTCGCAACGCCAACTGGTCCTCACATTTATTGGTTTGGTCGCTGGCCCCCTCTTGGCGTTGGTATGTGCCGGCATGGGCCTGTACTTAGTGCTCACCGGCAAAACCATTGCGGGGGTAGTTTTTATACTGGTACTTACCCAACTGTTTATCGGTCTGGGCCTGTGGGCATACAACGCTAGGAAGAAATTCGCTCTATCGCAGAATGTAGAATAGGAAACTATGACTCAACAAGTTTCGGAGAATCCAATGTACGCTGACGTTGCAGCCCGCCCGTCTGTGGGTATTATCGGCTGGCGCGGCATGGTCGGATCCGTGCTGATGCAACGGATGCTAGAAGAAAACGACTTTGCCAAAATCAATCCGGTATTCTTCTCCACCTCAAATCCAGGCGGACCGGTTCCCGAACTCGAAGGCGTTGACACCTCCGAGACGTTGCGCGATGCCCGCGACATTGACACCCTGGCAAAACTGCCCATTATTTTAACGACCCAGGGCGGCGACTACACCAATGAGATCTACCCGGAACTTCGTGCTGCAGGCTGGGACGGCCTGTGGATCGATGCTGCATCAGCGCTTCGCATGGATGATGAATCCATTATCGTGCTCGACCCGGTCAACCGCGACCAAATTGATGCCGGATTGAAAAACGGTGTCAACCAGTTCGTCGGCGGTAACTGCACCGTATCTTTGATGACGCTGGGAATCGGTGGGCTACTGCGTAACGGGTTGGTCGAATGGGGAACCGCCATGACTTACCAGGCAGCTTCTGGTGGCGGCGCTCGTCACATGCGCGAACTACTCAAAGGTTTTGGCACCCTCCACAATGCTGTAGCAGCAGACCTTGCCAACCCGAATTCGGCCATCTTAGAGCTGGACCGAAAAGTTATCGAGGCTCAGCGCGACGGCTCCATGGATACCACCGAATTCGGTGCGCCACTTGCTGGCTCTCTGATCCCTTGGATCGATTCGGATCTTGGTAATGGCATGTCTCGCGAGGACTGGAAGGGTATGGCCGAAACCAATAAAATCCTGGGTCGTAGCGATGATGACATTATGCCGCTAGAGTCTGTAACAGTGCGCGTGGGAGCATTACGCTCACACTCTCAGGCATTAACGCTGAAACTCACCAAGGACATCCCCCTTGATGAAATCGAAGATCTACTGGCCAATGACAACGACTGGGTTAAGTTTGTCCCGAATACCAAAGAAGCCTCGGTCGAACAACTCACCCCAGTAGCTGTCACCGGCACTATGGACGTCCCCGTAGGTCGAGTTCGCAAACTGGCTATGGGTCCTGAATACATTTCCGCGTTTACCGTCGGCGACCAGCTCTTATGGGGCGCTGCCGAACCAGTACGCAGAATGCTTATGATCGCCACCGGCAACCTCTAAGTAGTCTCGCGCGATCAGAGAACCTCTTGCAACAAGCCACCGGCATGCGCTGGTGGCTTGTTGTGTTTCAGCCAACTACACTTTGCGACATATTACAATCCGGAAATTCTGCTGCCAACAAAACGCGAGCGCATATCGAACACAGAACCGATAATAGCTCGCGCATCTGGTTTGCTGCACTCCCCCCAACAGCTTCTAGGACACCCATATATTGCGGTACTTGATACCGCCGAGAGGCTATCTCAATCGTGCACGCCGGCAGCCGTTGCCAAAATCCGGCTGAGCCGGTCGGCAAGTTGTTCTGCAGGTTCAGATTCGTCATCCCGCAGCCACCGTTCAGTACGCCACAAAGCTCCGGCGGCTAAGAATAACGCTTTTTCGTGAACATCCTCTCTTGTGGGTTCGGCGTCTTTCATCACCGGGCCCAAAGCCGTCACGTCGACAATACGGGTAGCTAAAAATTCTATGACGTCTTCACGGACGTCGCCAGCCACGGTGGAATCCAAAACAGCCAAATAAAACTCGCGTCGATATTCCAACTCGGTCAACAGCGCACGCAGCACTGTGACAGACGCCTCGGGCCATGACACTCCGGAGTCTGGCTCCGGCACCGAATCAAATAATGCGACTAATCGCACCATCGCTGCTGCCCGCATGAGGTTCGGCAGGTCGCCAAAATGTTGGTACAATGTAGGCCTACTCACCCCAGCTGCCCGTGAAATCTCGGCGACGCTTAGCACCGACCCGAGTTCATGGGCATCGAGTGCACGCGTCATCGCCTCTATCAGGGCTGTTCGGGAACGCTCAGCCCGCGGGTTGACTTCAACTGCCTCTTCATCGGACTGCGCTGCTGTCATTATTATCCCCTCACAACGTCTGCGACTGTATACCAGCCAATTGACACTCACCAGCATAACCGATACTTTTACATATGTAAGTTTTACATCCGTAAAAGTAGTGTGTCGCCAACAACCGGTCAGGGAGTTCATCTATGTCACGACTCAACCCAACAGTCCAGTTGATAATTATCCTAACGGCGCTCGCTTTTATTCCATTGATCTATGCCAGCCTTCTGGTGTGGTCGGTCAAAGACCCCACCGGCTCGCTGGATACCATGTCTGCTGCGATCGTCAACGAGGACTCACCTGCTACCATCGACGACGAAGAACTTACCCTGGGTGATGACCTAACAGATGAGTTGTTGGACTCTGATGACGGCTTTGCATGGGAAACTATGTCGCAAAGCGCAGCCGACACTGCCCTGGAAGATGGCGACATACGCGCAATTTTGACAATCCCGGAGGATTTTTCTGCTTCTGCAGCATCCTTGGGCGATGACGATCCCTTAGAAGCAGCCAAATCACAGCTGACCATCACCACCAATGACGCCTCCAATATGATTGTCGGTAACATCGCTGCAACCGTGGGCGAAACAGTCCGAACCACCGTGTCGCAACAGGTTGGTGAAGAGTTCCTAAACCAAGTAACCGTAGGTTTCAACGATATTGCTGAGGCACTGACTGATGCCGCAGACGGGGCCCATGAACTTTCTGATGGCACCGACAGCGCCCACTCGGGTGCAGGCGATCTAGTAGTCGGCTTGGATGCGCTTACTGACGGAGCATACGATTTATCCGACGGGGCTTCACAGCTAGCTGCCGGCACCGCAGAAGCTTCTGAAGGCTCAACGCAGCTGAGTGACGGGCTTGCCGAACTCAACGATAAAACATCAGGACTACCCGATACCGCCAGAACTATCGATTCTGAAGCTAACAACATCGCCGGTCGCATACAAGATCTTGCCGGCGCACTTGATAATGCGGCTTCTGAAGTGACAGGTATTGTCAGTGGCTTAGAAGATGCACTCGACAAAGCCGAAGGCCTGAAGGGCACCGCTGATAATGTCTTGGAGTCCGCCGACTCCTTAACAGATGGAACCGGCGGAGTCGCCACGGATAGCCAAGAATTACTTGAGGACTGGGATAACCTTTCCGAAGACCAACGTAAGGCCGCATTGCAGGATATCGCTGATGATGCTGGGACTGCTCAAGATAATGTAGCTTCGGTCCGAGACGAAGCACAATCACTAGCAGATGATGCATCGGCGTTACTCGGTGATGGTTCTTCAACGGGCCTAACTGGGCTATCCGCAGACAGTCAAGATATTCAGTCCATCCTTGACGAGGCTTATCAGGGTGCAGACAAAGCATCGGAAGGCAGCCAACTACTATATGAAGGTGCCGACCGGCTGACCGCTGCATCCGGAACACTTGTAGAAAGTGCCGATGAACTCTCCAGCGCGATTGGTACTGCATCATCGGCTTCAAGTGAGCTCAGCGATGGATTGGTTACGTTACGGGACGGTGCTGCTGAGCTAGACGACGGTACTGACGAGCTGGTTTCAGGCACAACCGAAGCGGCATCTGGCGCAGGGGACCTCGAGAGTGGACTCGGCGATCTCGACGAGGGCGCTAATGATCTGGCTTCCGGCCTAGATGACGGCAAGGATGAAGTACCAACATATACGGATGAGGAAAGCGATCACCTATCCTCAACAGCCTCCGACCCGGTGGAACTCGATGACCAAAGGGCACACGAAGTAGAAGGCTATGGGTGGGGGCTAGCACCCTACTTCATGAGCCTGGCCCTCTGGGTCGGTGCAATGGGCTACTTCCTCATGCGGCCTGCACTCAATATGCGCCAAATTGTCCGTTCTGGCTCAACACTGCGTGCAGTCATCTCTAGCATCACCCCAGCGTTTATCATGGCGTTTATCCAAAGCAGCCTGATGGTGACCTTGGTTCGCTTTGGTGTCGGTATCGATATGGCAGATACTGCTGGGGTATATGCTCTGAGCTTCTTCGCCAGCCTCACGTTCTTTATGATTAACCAGATGCTTATCGCCGCCCTGGGCCCTCCCGGACGCTTCATTGCGCTGGTGATGATCGTTCTACAACTATCGGCAGCTGGCGGTACATACCCCATTGAGACTGCTCCGGAGTTTTTACAGCGCCTCCACTCGTGGCTACCGATTACCCACTCGGTCGACGGACTGCGCTCACTGATTGCTGGTGGCCCATTTGATACCGCCGGAGTGCTATTACCGATAGCAGCGTGGCTACTTATCGGGCTACTTGGCCTTGTCGCCGTGGTGATCGTGGTTTCGATTAAAGCCCATCGCCCCGAGACGAAACGTCAGGACGACGACCAAGGGTCCGAAGAAAAGCCTAAACGGCAAAAACGCTCCGCTAAGGCAGACGCCAAACATGCAGGCTAGCCAAAAGGCCCCTGAGCTGTATGTATGGTTTTGCACCTAGTGCTAAAGAGACGAGGCAATTTCTTGGCACTAAGGCAGATGGCTTAGCAGGCGGTACCGTATAGTAGCGGACTTATGTGAGCCCCAACGGTATGCCCGACAGCTTATCCTCGGGTCAATAGTGGCCTCCAATGCATAACTTCTGGTCAGCATTTGGTGGCTTACAGACCCTTCCTAAAGCATGGGAGCCCATAGCTGTGTCCTAAAGTAGAACACAGCTATGCATATCACCAACTGACCTGGCCTACAGAAGCGCCAGTCTTAGCCAAGGAGTACAGGTTTGAAGCTTCCTAAATTCAAAATTCCGACGTACGCATCGATGCGAATCGGCCCAAAGTTCTTAGAACGGTTTATGCGGTACTGGCCGCCCTATTTCGGTGCTGGTATCAAACCGGAATATATTTCTGAGGATGCTTCTCACGCGATCGTGTCCCATAAGCCCAATATCTTCACAAGGAACCTAGTGGGCACAGCATTTGGGGGCACTATGTTATCGATGACCGACCCGTTTTTTATGTTCGCTGGGGTCTATGGGCTGGGCAAAGAGTACCTGGTTTGGGACGTCGGTGTGGAGGCCCAGTTCATCAAACCCGGCAAGGGCAAAATCACTGCCGAGATACAGGTCTCTGAAGAAACCTGGCAGCTGATTCGCTCCAAGACGGCTAACGGCGACAAATATCTACACTGGTTCGATGTAGAGATCACCGATGAGCAAGGCGAAACAGTCGCGATTATTCGTCGCCAGGTATATTTCCGCAAAAAGCGCGAAGCGCTGGAACGCTCGGAGGCTGAAGTAGCCACTAAGTAACTAGCACACAATGCCATTCGGCGTCTGTCCAATTCACTTCGGTGTTGAACAGACGCCGTTTCTGTTTCGCTACGGTTAGCACCAGTCCCGGTCCAAGGACCCATTCAGCTCTGACTTTAGGTATGGCTTCTTTCCATAACGGTGCGCACGGCGGGTTTCGGAAATTTTATCGAAACTCTTGCATGTTGCTAAGTAGACAACTATATTGTTGATACAGCAACTAGGTGTTGCGGGTCACACTACAAAGGAGATTGAAATGGCTAACGAACAATACAAGGCCCTCGAACAAGAAATGGAAACGGTCCTGGAGAAAATCTTTGAAGCAGGCACCGAGCTCTACGAAGATCGTGGTTTCAAGCGTCGCGTCGGTTACGGAACCCGCCCAGCCGTCATTCACATCGATATGGCCAACGCTTGGACCCGCCCAGGTCACTCCTTCTCCTGCGAGAACATGGATACCATCATCCCTGCTTGCCAAGACCTCAACGCCGCAGCACGCGCCAAAGGTGTCCCAGTCATTTTCATTACCACTGCCTACGATGTTCTTGACGACAACCTCGCATCCGATATGGGCCTATGGGGCCAGAAGATCCCCTTGGAAACTCTTGATGCCTCCACCGGTGCTGCAGATATCGACTCACGAATCGCACCACTAGAAGGCGAACTGGTTATCAAGAAAAAACGTGCTTCGGCATTCCCAGGCACCAACCTCAATCAGTTCCTCACCGCGAATCGCATCGACACCCTCATTGTCACCGGCGTTACCGCAACAGCATGTGTACGCCACACTGTAGAAGATGCCGTAGCTGAAGGTTTCCGGCCAATCGTAGTCAAAGAAGCTGTAGGTGACCGTGTGCCAGGCGTAGTTGCGTACAACCTGTTCGACATGGACTCCAAATTCGGCGACGTAGAATCGCTTGAAAGCGTCGTCGACTATCTCAACGAACTACCAAACTTCGAAGACACCATACCAACCACTTCTTTGCCAGCCAAACAGCAGGTCAGCAGCTAGGCGCTCTGATACGCTGCTGGGTTGATTGAATTTCATGGGTTTGTCGAAGCCGGTATTTTCAGCTTCGACAAACCCATGTGTGTTTCTTACTTACGGTTTAGTACGACCGAATAACTATGTCCCCTGGTTTCCCAACATTGGAGTCCTTCATGAATGCCAGCGACTCAACTCCCATAGAAAACCAATCTCCGACTGCAGAAGTCTCACCGAAAATGCTACGCCAAGTAACGTTTGCCGGTTTCGCAGGAACCGTTGTCGAATGGTTTGATTTCGCCGTATATGGCTTTATGGCAACAATCATTGCCAGTACATTCTTTCCTGAATCACATGGTGCTGTGGCGTTACTACAAACCTTTGCGAT
>Ga0079225_10001291_pt1 | contig 13979 bp, 11 predicted proteins | sample Poulit2012_FD_76344 | JGI IMG/M metagenome (GOLD analysis project Ga0079225, IMG submission 76344) | Agricultural soil microbial communities from Georgia to study Nitrogen management - Poultry litter 2012 | ecosystem: Environmental > Terrestrial > Soil > Agricultural land | place: USA: Georgia...
ATAAAATTACCGAATATGGTGACAATCTTAATTATTTCATTACTTGCGACATTCTTTATTAGTAAAGATTGGGAGCGAGTTGTCCATGCATTACATCATAAAGTTCCAAAGAGAGTCCAAACACGTATTAATCAAATCTATGAAGGATTACAACGAACGCTGCTCGGCTTTTTAAAAGCAGAATTCAAACTTACATTTATCTCAGCCGTTATCGTATTGATCGGTCTCCTTATTTTACAGGTAGAGCATGCATTAACAATTGCCCTAATTATTTGGATCGTTGATTTTTTACCTTATATAGGTGCAATCCTTATCTTTTTACCATGGGCAATCTATCACTTTTCGACAGGAAACATATTTCTAGGAACTGGATTATCTATTTTATATGGATTAATTGTATTGCAACGTCAGCTAATCAAACCGAAAATTCTTTCTTCCAACATTGGAATTAGTCCACTCCTCACATTACTTACGATGTATGTGGGATTTAAATTAATTGGTGTAATAGGAATTCTTTTAGGACCACTTACGTTTATCTTAATGAAGATTTTAAATGAAACAGGAATTTTTAAAACCATTTGGACCTTTATCATCGGGAAAGAAACATTAAAAACATCGGATAAAGACACTTAACAAAGAAGACAAGTTTCGATGTTTTTTAATCTATTCTTCCTTACTCGAACATGACATTTGTCACATCTATTTTGTGACAAATGAGTCTACCCGAAAATTGAACAAGCGATTATTATTAATAATGATAGTTCAATTTTATCAGGGAGGATTCTATGTCTAGAGAAAAAACAAAAATGTTACATAAAAGCGTTGCCCCTTATACGAAAGCAAACAACAAAAAAAGTGTCATACAACTATGTAACACATTACTTCCACTCGTATTTGTTTGGGTGCTTAGTTTTATCAGTCTTAACGTATCTGTTTGGCTTACGCTACTATTTGCCGTTATTGGGGCAGGTTTTGTTGTCCGTACCTTTATTATTTTTCATGATTGTACACACGGATCCTTTTTTCAGCATAAGAAAAGCAACGATATTGTTGGAACAATTACGGGAATTATTACATTATTTCCATATGAAAAATGGAAAAGAGAACATGCAATTCACCATGCCTCTAGTTCGAATCTCGATAAACGAGGAGTCGGTGATATTTGGGTCATGACGATTGATGAATATTTACAAGCATCGAAATGGAAGCGACTTGGTTATCGTTTATACCGAAATCCTCTCATTATGTTTGGTCTCGGTCCACTTTACTTAGTGTTGATTTCTAACCGAATCAATCGAAAAGATGCTCGTAAAAAGGAACGGATCAATACATACGTGACAAACATCAGTATAATCCTTTTATATGGAGCGATGATTTATGTTATTGGTTGGCAAGCTTTTTTACTTGTACATGGTGTTATGATGTATGTGGCAGCTGCATTAGGTATTTGGTTGTTTTATATTCAGCATACATTTGAAGATTCTTATTTTGAAGAAGAGACGGACTGGAGCTATGTAAAAGCAGCTGTTGAGGGAAGTTCGTATTACCAATTGCCCCGAATCTTGCAGTGGCTAACCGGTAATATCGGTTTCCACCATGTGCATCACCTTGCACCGCGTATTCCAAATTATCATTTGGAAAAAGCTCATAATAAAACACCTCCGTTACAAAAAGCGACAACCATTACAATTAAAACTAGTTTGGCATCCATTAAATATCGTTTGTACGATCCCGATAACAAGTCCTTTGTTACCTTTAAAGAAATCAAGCATTTACTAAAAGGTCCGCAACAACTAGAAGTTCAAAATGTAAAAATGAAACGAACGGGTATTGAAAGTAAATAGCTTTAAGAAACAGCTGTCTGGATGAGACGGCTGTTTTTTTCAAAAAATTATTGTTACAATGAAGAAACTAGGACGTGAGATATATGCATAGTTGGTATAGTATATTCCCCAAAAATCCTTGGTTAAGTATTTATGCGTGGATTATTTTTTGTTTATTGCCGTTCTTTTTTATTTTTCGATCCTCATCTCTCATTGAAATAACGATCGGAATTGTCCTGTTAGTCTTATTTTTTGTATCCTATCGACTTTCATTTAAAGCAAAAAGTGGCATTGTTTACATGTGGTTAAGTTTTGAGATGGTAATCAACATCATCATGACCCTGTTGTTCGGTTTTGTTTACTTTGCATTATTCACCGCATTTTTTATTGGTAACATCCGTCATACGACAGGCTTTTTCATTATGTACGGATTGCACATAGCAACTACACTTGGCACAGTAATACTAGGTTTTTTTATTGAATTACAACTCTTTTTACCACAGTTGCATTTCATTCTCATTTGTTTAATCGGGACTGTTCTATTACCCTTTAATCTTTATTACCGAAACAAACGTGAGAATTTGGAAGGACAACTCGAGGTAGCGAAAGAACGTATCTCTGAACTGATGGTGTTGGAAGAACGACAGCGAATCGCTCGGGATTTACATGATACTTTAGGACAAAAGCTTTCATTAATCGGATTAAAAAGTGATCTAGTTGGAAAACTTATTTCCCGAGACCCTAAACGGGCTGAAAAAGAATTACTGGACATTCGACAAACGGCAAGTTCTATGTTAAATGAAGTAAGAGATTTAGTATCGGATATGCGTTCTACCAATATTGTCAATGAACTAACACGAGGGGAACAAATTTTACAAGCAGCAGATATAAAACTGATTGTAAATGGTAATCCGACGTTTGCTGCATCATCTCCTTTAATAGAAAATGTGTTAAGTATGTGTATGAAAGAAGCGATCACTAACGTAGTTAAGCATAGTTATGCAAGTCTATGTAAAATTACTTTTGTTCAACTGGCAGATTCATATAGAATTCATATCCAAGATAACGGGATTGGCATGCCCGATAATTACAGTCATTTCCCTGGTAGTGGATTAAATGGAATTCATGAGCGGTTGGAATTTGTCAACGGCTACTTGAAAGTTGATACAGACAATGGAACTACGCTGAAAATTAGTGTGCCAGCCGTACTTAAACAATTCACAAAGGGGGAGGAGGAAAGTGATTAAAATTGTGATTGCAGAAGACCAAGGGATGATGCTTAGTGCATTAGGTTCACTGTTACGTATGGAAGACGATTTTGAAGTGGTCGGGATGGCAAAAAATGGCCAAGAAGCAGTAAAGTTAGTTGAAGAACGAAAACCCGATATTTGTATCATGGATATTGAAATGCCTCTTAAAACAGGATTAACAGCAGCAGAAGAGTTGAAAAACAGTTCTTGTAAAATCATTATTTTAACTACTTTTGCTCGTGCTGGTTATTTTGAACGTGCTCGAAAGGCTGGTGTTCGTGGATATTTATTAAAAGATAGTCCTTTTGAAGAATTAGCAGATTCAATCCGTGCCATTATGTCTGGCCGGCGAATTTATGCTCCTGAATTAGTTGATATCATTTATAAGTATGAAGCGACCACAGAAAACCCTTTAACAGATCGTGAAACTGAAGTGCTGCAACTTGTTTCTGATGGAAAAACGACAAAACAAATTGCCACAGAATTGTCCTTATCTCACGGAACTGTGCGAAATTACATTTCTATTATTTTAGACAAATTAAATGTAAGCAATCGTATTGAAGCAATAACACGATTTAGGGAGATGGGCTGGTTTAAATAAACACACAAGTCTGTCTAAGTTTTTAACTTATTTCACCCGCACTTTTATATAGACATTTTTACTTTAACTGTTTTGCTTATGTTCCTCTATATGAGTGAAATAATTCGCGATCAATACTCAAACGAGAACAAATTTTAGACCATATTACGAAGAAATTGGATCGTGAATAAAAAATGCCTGTAGAGAAAAGATAACTTTCTCTACAAGCAATAACTTCATTATAACCTTTCAAAAATAATAATAGCGTTTATGAAATGTTTTTTATATTATACGACTTTCCATGAACCTTTCATCTCAATGTCTGCTGCAGAGAATGTACCAAATACTGGGCAACGTGTTTCTACCTGTTTTTTCAGTTCTTCTAAGCGGTCTTCTGGTTCAGTTGTCTGAACTTCTACATTAACATTAACTGTTTCAAAATAGGTTCGAACATTTGGCTCTCCCATAAATCCTCTTGGGTCAAACTCACCATCTACTTGAACTGTTAATCCTTGTAAATCAAATTCCATTTCTTTTGCTGCAGCATGAGCCACAACATTCGTGCATCCTGCTAATGCCGTTAACATATACTGAAGTGGATTCGGTCCCTCATTATTTCCACCCATTTGTGGAGCCTCATCTACAATAACCTCATGCTTTCCAGTTTTCACATTCGTCTTCATTCCTTCACTTTTTCCAAAAGCATTCATTTTCATTTTTGACATGTTTAATTCCCCCTATATTTTTCTACCCATTTTTTTTACTATGGAAAAATATGATTTCCTTGATTTTAGAAATTTAAAGCCGATTATTCCTTTACCTCCCTTCACGATACGAAATATACTATATGGGGTATATTTCGTAAAGTTAATTGCTCATTATCTTTTTATTATTCGTAGTATTTATCTAAGTTAGTGGAAAAGTAAATAGGCAAAAAACTCAATGAAAATCAATGGTTAATAATTTCTATATCCCTTCTACGAAAGAGCAATCACGTAAAAACTAGTGTATAAATTCTTGAGCTAGACGAGTAAATTTGTTATTATACCTAATAGGGTATAAAAGAAGGGAGTTAGATGATATGCCTCTTTTTGATTTACGGTGCAATGAATGCAATCAAGAATTTACGAAGATGATTTCTTATGCAAAACTAGCTGATTCAAAATGTCCACATTGTAATAGTAATAATCACGAGCGAGTATATAAAGCAAATATTAAAGGACCAATCACATCAGGATCGGGAAGTAGTGGATACACTCCACCTACATCTGGATTTACTTGAGCAGATTGCTAATCCACGAGTTTCGTGGATTTTTTATTCATTTTATGAGTATTTTTCTAAGACCCATTTCCTTTTTACGTAAAAATTTATATGAATTAATCAATTTCATAAATAACATATTTGCTCAAGTTGCGATATTAAATGCAAGACCCTTCGAGAAACCACTGTATTGGGTTTTCCTATTATTTGTATTCGCAAATGCTTCACCCGGTTTCTGATGCCTGATAATTAAAGCCTTCCCCTCGTACTGACAGTTCACTGAATTCCGAGCCATTATTGCTGTTACAAACGATGGTGGAAAGATTCGAGTATTAGAAAATATAATTTAATTGAAATTATTACTCCATAATCGCCCTTATCTACGATATATCATGACGTGTTGTTTAACACTTAAGCATTATTTCTTTTTGGTTTACTGAGAATAACTAACCTTTATTTGCGCAATGATAATACCGATAATGATCATTCCCGTCCCTACTAATACGCCAACTGTTAGATTCTCATCTAAAAGTATAGCACTGAAAAACAGACCAAAAATTGGCACTAGCTGAATTGAGATCGTTGCTGTAACCATATCAATAAAACTAAGAATCAAGTACCACACTGTAAAACATAATGCGGATGCCAGTATACCAGTAAACAAAATATAATAGACACTATGTACGTTTAATACGATTGGCTCATGCCATTCGGTAAAACATGTCACGATAACGATTACAATTGTACCGAACAACATTTGGTAGGCATTTGTTTCCAGTTTTGGTAAATGCCCCAATTTGATGCGAAAATAGATATTGGATATCCCCCATGCAATCGCTGCTATAATAATTAATAACTCACCAAAAATTGTTTTTATATTCTGATTCATCCAAACATCCCATCCAAGTATAGTCAAGAGTCCTACTATCCCTAGGATCAATCCAACCAACTTTACAAGTGTGAGCTTCTCCTTAAGAAATTTCACCGCTAACAGACTACTCCACACCGGCATGGAATATAGTAAAACAGAGGATTTCCCCGCATCGACAAACCTTAGCCCGTACATCACCAACAGATAAACGACAGATGTTTGCAAGATCCCCTGTATCAACAACGATTTCCAATAAGTTTTAATCGGGAATTGCCTTTTGGAAAGCCATATAATCAAGAAAAGTACAAATGCGCCTATTCCAAACCGAAACGAAGTGAAGGTGAACGGACCCATGTAGTCCAACACCCCTTTCATTGCAACCCATGCATAACCCCATAAAAGGGTAATAATTAAAACAAGAACCCAGATGACTACTTTGTTTGTCTTTAAAAATCTCATAACAGCATTTCCCCCTTCCCTCCCGTAACAACAAAAAAATTCTTTGGTCATTAACCTACGTCTTTACCAATTTGTTCAACAATATGATCATTATCTGCAGTATAATATTACACCGTATTTAACGTTCTTAAAAATTTCAAGCAAGTTCAATATCTTTAAGGAAGCAATATTTATCGTAAGAAATTATAGTTTTCAACGTATTCAACAATAAGACTTATTTATGACTACATGTAAACCAAGATAAAAGTACATCATATCAGCATTTTATCACTGATACTGTAGATAAGGAGCCATTTATTGAATTACTTTTAATGTATAGTCTAACACAAAAACAAAATTTCTTTTGAATTCGACATGCTTGGTAACAAAAACACTATCCTTTCCCTGATAGTCTGATATTAACCTAGATTTTGAAGTGTATATTAAAGGGGAATAAAACAAACAAACGAAATTGCTTACGTATTTATAAATGAACAGATACGTATACAGATTTTGAACAGTCTATCGCTTAATTTATCGGTTCTTTACGACATCTTGATGTACAAGAAGGAGATCAAATTGCATTATTAGCCTTACATTACGATTGCTGATTATGGCTTTCAAGTAACCAATTTTTCGGACTTATTTTTAAAAACTCTCCTAAACAATTTTGAATCAGAGATACTTAAAATCAAATAATGACGTTTCTTTGAAAGACAGTGAAAATGAGCGTAAAATAAACATGATGAACGATATTTACTTGAGTCTAAAAATGTTTGGCCTGTTTTAGAAAGGGTGAACACCAATCGATTTACCAGGAAAAATATTAAAATATAAAAAAATAATTCTTATCATTTTTACCATTCTTGCAATCATCGGCGCGATCGTACAATTTGGTGTTCCAGTAAACTATAGTATGACTGATTATTTGCCCGAAACCGCCTCATCGACAAAAGCGATTGATGTGATGGAAAAAGAGTTTGAAGAAGATGTCGCGAATACACGTGTTATGGTACGTGATGTAAGCATTCAAGAAGCACTCGTTTTTAAAGAGAAAATTGCAGCAGTTGATGGTGTTTCCGGAGTAATGTGGCTTGACGATGTGATTGATATTCGGACACCTATCGAAATGGCTGATTCCGATACGGTTGAGTCTTATTATAAAGACGAGTATGCACTGTTTACGTTTGAAGTTGAAGATGGAAAAGAAGTAGAAGCAACGGATGCTATTTATGACATTATCGGGAAAGAAAATGCCCTAGCAGGAGAGGCACTGGATACAGCAATTTCACAAAAGGCTACGGGAAAAGAGACATTCAATGCAGCCGCAATCCTTATTCCAATCATTATTTTAATTTTATTTTTGTCTACAAGGTCATGGATTGAACCCGTGTTTTTTTTAACGGCGATTGGAATATCAATCCTCATTAACCTAGGAACAAATATTTTTGTCGGCGAAATTTCCTTTATATCACAAGCAGTAGCGCCTATTTTGCAGCTAGCTGTATCGCTTGACTACGCCATTTTCTTGTTGCATAGCTTTGAGGATTATCGGAAGAAGACGGAGCAACCGGAAGAAGCAATGAAACTAGCGATGAAGCGATCTTTTGCTGCAATTACAGCTAGTGCGGCAACGACATTTTTTGGTTTTATGGCGCTTACCTTTATGAACTTTGAAATTGGGGCAGATTTAGGCCTTAACCTTGTTAAAGGAATTTTACTTAGCTTTTTAAGTGTGATGATTTTCTTACCTGCGTTAACAATCAAATTCTATCATTTAATTGATAAAACAAAACATAAACAATTATTACCAAATAAATATAATGTTGGAAAATATCTATTGAAGTTACGGATTCCCGTCCTAGTTCTCGTCGCCATGTTCATTATCCCAGCTTTTGTTGCTCAAGGTGAAACAAATTTTCTTTACGGAATGGGTGAACACCCTGAAACAACACGGGCTGGTGAAGATACGATTGAAATCGAAGCCGTATTTGGAAAATATACACCGATCGTATTGTTAGTTCCAAAAGGGGATCTTGCAAGAGAAGAGCAGTTAGCAGAAGATTTACAAGAGCTCAACCATGTTAAAAGCATTATTTCTTATACAACGACAATAGGTCTCGCAATTCCACCAGAGTATCTGGAAGATTCGGCAAAAGAACAATTTTTCTCAGAAAATTACAGTCGAATCATCTTAAATACAACACTTGATACTGAAGGAGAAGCAGCATTTTCACTTGTAGAAGATATGCAGGAAATTGCTAATCGATATTACGGTGATGAATATTATGCAACTGGAGAAAATGTTACTCTCTATGATATGAAACATATCGTAGAAAAAGACAACACATTTGTTAACCTATTGACCGTTATAACGATTGCCTTTGTTTTACTAGTGACATTTCGGTCATTGTCGTTTCCGATTATTTTGTTACTTACGATTCAAACGTCTGTATGGATTAATTTAGCTGTTCCATACTTTACAAATGACCCACTCGTTTATATTGGTTATTTAATTATTAGTATCGTACAACTGGCCGCAACTGTTGATTATGCAATTTTATTTTCAGAAGACTATACGAATAATCGGAAAGAGATGAGTTCGCTTGCTGCAATTAAGAAAACGATTGATGAAAAGATCTTTTCCATTGCTGTTCCCGCCTCCATACTCTCAAGTGTCGGTTTTATCTTATGGCTCACTTCATCAGACCCAATTATCTCATCCATTGGAATTCTTCTTGGACGAGGAACGTTATTAGCATTTACATTAGTCGTTTTCTTCCTGCCAGCATTACTTGTTGTATTTGATAGAGTCATTGAAAAAACTACTTGGAAGCCAAATTTTTATAAAAGGAAGTGATCACTTGCGCTTGAAAAAGTTTTTGGTCGTTGCATTAAGTAGTTTACTTATATTTTCTTCATTTCCTTTTACTGCTGTTGCAAATGATAAAAGTGAACAGGAAAGCTCAGGAACGTTTTCAACGAAAGATGAAGTAATTTACGGAAAACTAAATGCAAACGGAACAACAGAAAATATGTATATTGTAAACTCTTTTCAGATAGATGAACCTGGCAAAATCACCGATTATGGAAACTATACAAACATTCGAAATTTAACTGATTTGTCTACGATCGATCAAGTTGGAGATGAGGTTCATTTTTATGCAGAAGAAGAAACGTTTTACTATCAAGGAGAACTGGAAAACAAACGTCTTCCTTGGGATATTTCAATTACTTATTTATTAAACGGTAACGAAATTGACCCAGATGACCTAGCTGGGCAAAGTGGTGATCTTGAAATTCAACTTACAACAGCTGCTAATGAAAACATAGATCCAGTTTTTTTCGAACATTATTTATTGCAAATTTCACTAGAATTTGATCCACTTATTTTTCGTGATATCCAAGCACCAAAAGGTACTGAAGCAAATGAAGGAAAAAATAAACTCGTTACATTTACAGTTATGCCAGATCAAGAAGAAGTTTTAATCGTGTCGGCTCATGTAGACGATTTAAAGATGGAACCAATTAACATATCTGCTATTCCTGCAAACCTAGCAATTGAAGACCCCGATATAGGTAATATGAAAGATGATATGAAAACATTAGCGGATGCTATTCGTGATATTCATTCTGGAGTTACAGAATTAAGTGACGGTATATCAGAACTAAATGACGGTTCTTCCGAGTTAAGCAAGGGATCAAGTGAATATTCAAATGGTATAAATGAGCTTGATAATTCTTCAAGTGAACTTATATCTGGTTCTGAAGAAATTCTGAATGTGTTACAGCAAGTAAGCAGGACACTTGATGCTAGCCCCGACCTTTCTGAAATTGATATAGAAGAAATAAAAGCTTTACCTAAGGCATTACGTGACATTGCAAACAATTTACAAGAAGCGAGTAATTACTTTGCTCAATTAAATAAGGCGATTGAGCAAATTCCAAACGACACCATTACAGATGGAGAAATCAAAAATTTACAGGCAGTGATTGATGAACATGGTGCAAATAGTAATGTTTTTAATCAATTAGTGCAAATGTATTACGCAGCGCAAGCAATAAGAGATATGAATGTAGATGTTCCCGATCAATTGGCTACACTGTTAAAAGAAACAGCAAACTACCTAGAAGTGATCGCTAATGAGATAGAAAACAATATGGATAACTTGGAACAACTTGAAGATTTAGAAGCGCTACAAGTCGGATTAACTACCTTATCATCGGAATATCAATCCTTTCACAATGGTTTAATTGGCTATACAGATGGTGTTCACGCATTAACGACGAATTATGCAGAACTAGATAATGGCATTGGAGAGATATCAAAGGGAATTTCTGCACTTGACCGTGGAGTGGCAGAACTACAAGACGGAACACAAGAACTGCAAGATGCTACGAGTGATTTACCGGATGAAATGGAATCTGAGATCGAACAATTCATGGAAGAATACGATTTCTCTGATTTTGAACCTACCTCTTTTTCATCGAGTCAAAATGAGAATATCGGTGTCGTCCAATTCGTCTTACGAACGGAAAAAATTGAAGTTGAAGAAACAGAAACTACGGAGGAAGAGGCAGAGGAGAAAAAAGGCTTTTGGAGTCGCTTCCTGGATTTATTTAGATAAAACAGTAAAACAGATGACGTACAATGTCTATACTTTGTTAAAAAGACGATAAAAAAACATGCGATAGCTAGGAACCAGCTATCGCATGTTTTTTATTTCGATTTACGTTTTTGAAGATATAATAAGAAGCCCGCACTGATTCACTTGTTTCATCCTAAGATAAACAACATTTTTTATACTTCTTCCCACTTCCACAAGGACAAGGATCATTCCGACCGAGATTTTTTCCTCCCTGAACTACTGTCAATTGTGGCTTTGGATTCATATTATATCTTTCCAGTTCATTCGGTGTAAAACCATTATTTTCCCAAATTCTTGTATTATTTGCTAGCTGAACTATCAAATCTAGCATTTCTTTTACTTGCTTCTCACCATCGAATTTGACTCCCATCTGGTTCAAGCGACCAAAAATATTATCTAGATTAAAATCAAACTCACATATACCTTGCAGTTCATCACTAATATCCTCAGCCCACTCCTTATCACCATCCGTAAGATGCTTTGTTACATAACGTAATAGCGCTTTATAATGTTTCGATTTTTCATAATAATCCTCATCCGTATAACGAAGCAATTTATGCTTTTTCGGCACATAAAATGGCTTCCCGACTTTCTTTTCCAACTCCTGTTCCAATACCCCGACTTCAGCTACTGCCTCATGGGCAAAATAATCTCCCACAATATGTACATAATAAACTAGCATTTCATCAGGTTCTCCGTGGATTAACCTATCCAATTCATCTTCTGTGATCCCATCATTATTTTGTTCGTTATAAATTTCCACAACCTTACTCTTATGAACGACCCCATACAAATTAACTAAAGAAGTTATATAATCACGAACCAAAGCCATGCCCTCACGTCCTTATTTTAGACTTTCCACTAGTTTAGCAAACAATGGAGTTCAAAACCAACCATTATATGTTAAAAAATCTAAATCCTCTTCTACATTACTTCATTCTATTGTAAACAAATGTGCATATAATACTAATCAATAGAACGGAGGATTCAAAGTTTTTCCAACTAGTCTAGTCATCAAATGGGAGTGCGAAATTTTTCTTGTTTGGATTTTTAGACATTAAGAGATGACTTTGGAGTGTAACATCTTTCGTATACCAATAATCTTTGAGATAGTCTTGCAGATCTGCTCTCGTTATCACGCCTTCTTTTTTCAATTCGTGTAACAGACGGTCCACATATTTTTCGGTTAATTCAAAGTGATCAACCACTACTTTTTTCATTTCCTTCCCTCCGACCCCTTGGCTTTTGCTTCACGATAAAGACGCTCGTTACCTTCTGCAAGTAATTGGGCAGTTTTTTCCCAATTTGCTGTACTTAATTCATTCATTTCTTCTTCAGTCAATTTTAATGTATAGCCATAAGGAATCGTCTTGCCATGAATTCCGATTCGCGCGGCATTTTCAGCTTCTTCACTCGTCACTTCTTCAAAATGACTCCCTCTCAATGCCTTTTGAAAATATTCTCGTGCTTCTTCACTTTTAAAAACAAGAATGAATTTATCTTGTAAAAAATCCGTGTGATGGCGAATATAAAATGTTAATTTAGTCATACAAAACACCTCTAAATAGATTGTAGCAAGAAATGAAATCATAGGTGCAAAATTCATTTTAAAAGTTGTGCTTCTTAATTCATAAAGTCTCTCCTCTATGTAATCATAGCTCATCTTTTAATCGTGATTCAAGTTTTAGTCCTATTTGCTTGACTGCACTAATAGAGCGACTTTTCGTAAGATCGGATTGATTAAATTGAGAAATTTGATGAATTAAAAATAGACTGAGCACTCAATCGGTGCCCAGCCTTATTTTATCATGCTCATTTTTGTCTATCCGTGTGCTAAATAAAATGAACATTTGAATTATGCTGATTTTTATTGCTGACGTAATAGAAAGCGTTGAATTTTTCCGCTTGGTGTTTTTGGTAATTCATCAACAAATTCAACTTCACGTGGATATTCATGTGCTGATAAATTCCTTTTTACAAATTCACTTAATTCCTTACCTAATTCTTCACTTGGTGTATAACCAGATCGTAGTATAACAAATGCTTTGACAAGTTCTCCTCGCTGTTCATCTGGAATTCCTACAACTGCTGTTTCTGCTACAGCCTCATGTCCCATTAAAGAGCTTTCAACTTCAAATGGTCCAATTTTATATCCTGAACTAGTTATAATATCATCTGAACGACCAGAGAAGTAAAAGTAATTGTCTTCATCTCTGCTAGCGGAGTCTCCTGTTACATAATATCGTGAATCCTCTGTGAAACACTCTTTCGATCTTTCAGGATCATTAAAATAGCCACGGAACCAGAAGGCTGGTGAATTCTCTATATCAAGTGCCAAATCACCTTCTATTCCTGCTTCTAGCTCATTTCCACTATCATCTAAAATAACTGCGCGATACCCAGGCATCGACTGCCCCATGGATCCTAGTTTTAAGTCTTGACGGAAGTCTGGATGATGGTGATTATTCACAGCCATACCTAGTTCTGTTTGACCATAATGATCATAAATTGGTGATCCAAAAATATCTTCTGTCCATTTGCTAACATCTGGATTTAACGGTTCTCCAGCACTTGATAACGTGTTTAATTTTAAGCCTTCTAATCCTTCTGGGACACCGTTATTTCGCATCGCTCGAAATACTGTAGGTGCTGCAGCGAAATTTGTTACTTCATAATCCTTTAAAATACGGTAAGTCTCATCAACATTAAACCGAGCGTTATACACAACAAATGTTTGGCCAAGAAGTAATGGTCCAACAACACCGTAATATAAACCATATGCCCATCCCGGATCAGCGATATTAAAGAATATATCTTCTTTTCTCACATGAAGTCCATATCGCATATAAGCTTCAAAAGCTATTATTGCTCGTACAGAAACTTCGACTCCTTTTGGATGCCCAGTCGTACCCGATGTGTATATTAAAATAAACATATCATCTTTTGTGACGGTACTATTTTCAGCTGATGGCACCGCTGCATTGAGAGCGCTCCAGTAATCAATGTCTGAAGTTTCCATTTCATCATTTGATGTAGTAGCTACCGTGATGATATTCCGCTTGGACAAATCAAACGTATCAGATTCTTCTGCAGCTTTACTTAGTTTG
>Ga0079225_10001293_pt1 | contig 13962 bp, 8 predicted proteins | sample Poulit2012_FD_76344 | JGI IMG/M metagenome (GOLD analysis project Ga0079225, IMG submission 76344) | Agricultural soil microbial communities from Georgia to study Nitrogen management - Poultry litter 2012 | ecosystem: Environmental > Terrestrial > Soil > Agricultural land | place: USA: Georgia...
GGATTATACGAAAAAGGAGATATCAGAAGAGATAGTGGATTTACCATTTTCTATATCGGCATCAATATAGGAGCATTATTGGCCAGTATTTCCGTTGGACTCGTCGCACATTATTACGGATGGCATTACGGATTTGGATTAGCAGGAGTTGGAATGTTGTTGGGACAAATCGTATTCATCAGCGGACAGAAATATCTTAAAGGGGTTGGGGAGTCTTCGAAAGGAGACAAAGTAAGTCCGGAAGAAAAAGCTGCAGCCGAGCGCCCGCTGACAAAAATCGAAAAAGACAGGGTTATTGTATTATTGATTTCTTTCTTAATTATCATTGTTTTCTGGGGAGCTTTTGAACAAGCCGGTGGATTGATGAATCTCTACACCGATACCAAAGTGAACCGTCATATCGGTTTAAGTTGGCTTGAGGAAATTCCGGCAGCGGTTTTCCAAGGACTTAACTCGGCTTATATTATCATCTTTGGAACTGCTGTAGGTGGTTTCTGGGTCTGGTGGAAGAAGAAAGGACGAGAAGCCTCTTCTCTTTTTAAAATGGCGATAGGAACCATTATCATGGGATGGGGATTTATCTTTATGTATTTCGCAGCACAAGAAGCCAGTAGTGAAACTTTTGGAAAAGCAGCGATGACATGGATTTTCTTAGCCTACTTATTCCACACGATTGGAGAACTGTCAGCTTCACCGGTTGCCCTGTCGTTTATCACCAAATTATCCCCGGTGAAGTACGCCTCAATTATGATGGGGCTATTTTTTGCAGCCTCCGGTTTTGGTAGTAAATTGGCCGGAAGTATTGGCGAAGCATCCCAATTAACGCCCTATTCTGCAGAGGTTGTAGCTTCAAAAGAAGAACTCATTCCTTTTCAAGAGAAGATAAGTACGGATATAGTTGAAGAAGAGGGGGTGAAATCCGTAAAAGTGTTTCCCATTAATGTGGATAAGAGTTTTGAAATTAAAGCCGATGTATTCTTGCAAGATAATTCCATTGTCTTTGAAGAATATAATTCCGGTGAAAACATCAGTGATGCTATTGTATTATCGGAAGACCAAACATCAAAGCTTCACGATGTTTTAGCAGAGCATAATTTTGATAAACACGCCCCCGGTCATGCACGCATTCTGTTTGAAAAGGATGAAGATGCCAGAGCGGAAGAGGCAAACAGAGGCGACGGAAAAGATTATTATGCCACTTTTGTTATTGAAGAATTACAGAACGAACAGGAGAAAAAGACTTTCTTAGGATTAGTGATTTTCACAACCGCGTTTGGCGTATTGCTCTTGTTGTTCTTGAAAAAACTCAAGGCCTTGACTCACGGTGCAGAAGATAGTGAAGAAGAGAAAACTTGATTTTTCATATTTATTTAAAAATTAATGGTATTGAACGCAAGGTGTTTTAAAATAACAAGATTAGCTGTGTATTGCATTATTTGTGAATATGTAAGCTTTAAAGCTATTACAAAACCCAGCTTGAATAACTTGTGGAAATTAAAACCTCTTGCGTTTCAAAAATTATTCTTAATTTTCGAGCTTTCAAAAAAGTGGGAAAATTCAAGGAGTTAATTAAATAAAATTAATCAGAAAACTTATAGAATGGCAGAAGAAGTTGTAATACCCAAAGATCACGAAAATCTTTTTAAGAGTAAAGTTTTAGGTCATCCGGCAGGACTCTATGTTTTGTTTTTCACCGAAATGTGGGAGCGTTTTTCTTTTTATGGAATGCGCGTGTTGTTGATTAACTTTTTAACTATTGCCGCCATTGGCAGCAATCCGGGTTGGGAATGGTCTGCTGAAAATGCGGGAGCTCTTTTTGGAACCTACGCCGGACTTTTATACTTGACTCCACTTTTGGGGGGAGTTATTGCCGACAGATTTACCGGATATCGCTGGGCAGTATTAATCGGGTGTGCGATTATGACTGGTGGACACGCATTTATGGCAGTGGAAACCGAATTTTCTCTTTATGTAGGACTCGGCTTGTTAGTAATCGGAACAGGTTTCTTTAAACCAAATATCACTTCGATTATTTCGGAAATGTACAAATATCTTCCAAAGAAAAAAGATGGCGCCTATACTATTTTTTATATGGGCGTAAACGCAGGAGCTTTCTTCGGAATGATGTTGTGTGGGTATCTTGCCGAACGTGTCGGATGGGCTTGGGGTTTCGGATTGGCAGGAATATTTATGCTTTTTGGAACCATTCAATTTATGCTGTCAAAACCACTATTTGGAAAAATTGGAGACCGTCCACAAAAGGGTTTTGCAGAAGATGATAATAGTGCTGAAGCGGTAGAAGACAGGAATCACAAGCCGAATTACTTTACTAAGGTCGATAAGGCTTTGATTGTTATAACTTCTATTATAGGATTGTTATATCTTTTAAACGACCCGATATCAAAAATTGGAAATATTCATTTACTTCCCCAGGAATTTTTGATCTCACCTGATATCCTATCAGGTCCGTTAGTGATTACGATTATAGGAGTTATTTTGCTGTTTTATCTGCTGTTTAGTCGAATTTCTCGCTATGAAAAAATATTAAGAGATCGCATGATTGCTGTAATTATCTTTGCCTTCTTTACCGTAGTTTTCTTTATTCCTTTTGAACAGGCGGCCACTTCTATGGTGATTTTTGCTCGAGATTATACGCAACGTGTGCTTACCGGTAACGCAGCTTTAATATTTAACATTTTCAACACCTTATTGACCATCGTCCCGCTGTTGATTGTTAGTTGGGTACTGGTACTTTTATATCGAAGCACTTCAAAAAAGATTTTAGGCAGTAATATTGTTTTGATTTTATGTTTTACGGTTATGTGGGGTTTGGCTATTTGGATGTTGGTTCAGGATTTCTCAACCAAAGTCTATGAAGTAGAATACCAGGCAGTAAAGACAACACAAATGGTCAATGGCGAGACACAGGAAGTTTATGAACCCATTACAGATGCGCGACCTCTGACAGATGGAGAGCAGTCAGTTACCCATGTATTGGAGTTTTCAACTAATAAAAGTTTGGCAGTTGGCGAAACGGTAGGTGCCCACTTAGAACTTGGCAAGTATATTTATCTCGATGCTGAAGGGGTCAACCGACTATCCGGAGACTATGCCAAAATCAATGAGCCTTCGCAAATTGTTTCAGGAACCGTTAGCGAAATAAAAGAAAATGAAGTCGAAATAACCGTTGCTTGGTTTAGTATTCTGAATTCCTTCTTTATTATTGCACTTGCATCGCTATTTACTAAATGGTGGGACAGCAAGTACAATCCCTCGGCAGCGGTTAAATATGGTTTAGGATTAATCGTTATGGCAGCTGGTTTTGGAATATTAGCATACGGATCGACTTTAATTCCTTCAGGTGCAATTCCTGGAAGTGTTCGAGTAGGAATGGTTTGGTTGATTCTAACGTATTTGTTCTTAACCTTGGGAGAATTGTTTTTGTCTCCTGTAGGATTGTCTTACGTCAGTAAATTAGTTCCGGCACGAATGATTGCTTTGATGTTTGGCGTTTGGTATTTGGCCATCGCAATTGGGAATAAAATTTCAGCATCCCTGGGTGGCATGGTCGAACAAGTTCAGACAGAGTACAGTATGTCTACTTTCTTTTTAATTTTTACGATAGGGCCTCTAGTTATCGGTGTGATTGCTATACTTTTAAATCCTGTATTGAAAAAACTGATGCACGGAGTGAGGTAATTAAATTGTCAGCAAACGCGAGAGGAGCTATTCCACCAGCCGGGATAATTTCAATCGTAAAAAGTTGAAAGATAAAAAACACGAGAAGATTTTCCTGAAGCGGGCAAATTCGCGCATCGGCAGTGGTTTTTATGTCTTCACATCCAACGCATCTCTCAGTGCATTTCCGATGAGCATAAAAGCCAATACGAGACTCATAATTCCCAAGCCGGGGATGATGGCCAGGTGGGCTTTTCCTAAAATAATATAACTGTAATGTTCCTTGATCATCGCACCCCAACTCGGTATTGGTGGCTGTGCTCCTATTCCCAAAAAGCTCAAACCGCTTTCTACCAAGATTGCCGCTGCAAAATTGGCGGCAGAAATCACAATAACCGGAGCCATAATATTGGGAAGAATGTGTTGCCTGATAATTCTAAAATTTCGATATCCCAACGCTCGAGCCGCGGTGACGTATTGCATTTCTTTAGCACTGATTACTTGTCCGCGCACTACTCTGGCCACTTCTACCCACATGGTCAATCCCACGGCGATAAAAACTTGCCAAAAGCCTTTTCCCAGCGCTAAAGTCATCGCGATAACCAATAATAAGGTAGGAATAGACCAGGTAACATTGATCAGCCACATAATAAAATCATCTATTTTCCCGCCATAAAACCCGGCTATAGCTCCTAAAGTGATTCCGATAATCAGAGAGATTAATACAGCGACAAAACCTATGGAAAGAGAAATTCTAATTCCGATCAGCATTCGACTTAAAAAATCTCTTCCATACTTATCTGTTCCTAAGAGGAATTTCTTTTGATAAATATAATTTTCTTCTATTTCTGTGGAATTAAGGTTTTCCGGAAAGTTCTCCTTCAGATTAAAAACCTTTTCAACTTCCTCCAATCCTTCTCGGGTATATAGTTTTACCCTTAAATTTTCTTGTTCAAAGTTATAAGATGAGATAGGAATTTGTTCAGCGGTATATGTTTTTCCATAAAAAATCTGTTTGAGTTTGGATTCTCTTTCGGCACTGGTATTTGGGATTTCCAACATTTTTACAGAAAATCCCGGAGGCATAGAATGTATGGAAAGATGCATCTGATTAGCATTAGCGGAATTATCGGGCGCTAAAACATAAGCGAAAATCGCTATGAAAACACAAAGAACAATAAACCAATAACTTAAAACGCCCCACAAGTTTTTTTTAAACTTGCGGAGCGCTAATTGTGTCAATGAGTTAGCTGATTTCACCAAATTTTATTCTTTTGCTTCAGCCATCTTTTTTTGTTGGGCTTTATTAAGTTTTAAATCTCCCAATACATTGATGGCTTCTTCTACATAAGCATCCTTACCCAAGTTCTTATGCCAGCGTTCTCGCTTTTTAGCCAAACTGGTATCGGTTTCAAAAAGCTTTACTTCTTCCGGTAAGGATCTATAGGTCAAATCAGTTTTATGATCTGAAATAGATTTAAATTGTTCAACCTTTTCTTCTCTTTCTTTTACCAACAATTCATATTTTTCAAAATTAAGAGGATATACTGTTTTATCTTTTTGCTCTTTAATCCACATAGCGTTTTCATCTATTAAAGTAAACAAAGCACTGCTGTCAACTCTTTGCTGACTTTGTTTTAAAGTTTCCTTTAGATTCTCATATCCATCCCATTTTTTATACCCCGCTCGGTCTATTTCATCCCAAGGCAGTGGAACTCTCAAATCGCGTTCTCCTACATCGATATAACTATACCGATCAGGCATTACCACATCACTGTGTACCCCTTTAAGCTGAGTGGATCCACCGTTTATTCTATAGAATTTTTGGGTAGTGATTTTAATATCGCCCATATCTCCTAAATCATTATTTTTCATAAAGCGATTAAGGTCAATAAATTTCTGAACGGTTCCTTTTCCATAAGTCTGCTTACTTCCAATAATCACTGCTCTTTCATAATCTTGCATAGCTGCAGCAAGAATTTCAGAAGCGGAGGCAGACAGCTCATTGACTAAAATCACCAAAGGGCCATTCCATTCTACTTTGGGATTTTGATGTCTTAAGGTTTGCTCTCTTCCATTACCAAATCGCACTTGAACAACAGGTCCTTTTTTAACGAACAGACCGGCAATATCAATAGCTGTAGTTAAGGAACCACCACCATTATTTCTCAGGTCGATAACCAATCCGTCTATTTTTTCCTTTTTTAAGAGATCTAACTCCTTCTTCATGTCAGAAGCAGCATTCCTTTGGTCGTAATCTTCCATATTAAAGTAAAACCCGGGAAGCTTAATCACTCCGTACTTGTTTCCATCTTTTTCTGTAACAGCACTTTTGAGATAGGTTTCTTCCAATTCTACTTTGTCTCTTATCAATTTGATGTCTTCAACAGTTCCATCAACACTTTTTACCGTTAAGGTCACTTCTGAACCCTTAGGGCCTCTAATCAACTTAACAGCTTCATTCAAAGACATTCCACCGATATTTACCGCTTCCTCCTCATCTTCTTGTTTTACTCTTTGAATGACATCTCCCACTTTAAGCCTTCCATCTGTCCACGCCGGTCCGCCGGAAATAAGCTTGGTCACTTTTATATTTTCCAAATCTTTTTGCAGCTGTGCCCCTATACCTTCCAAACTTCCGGACATGGCAATATCAAAACGATCTTTATCTGGTGGGGCATAATATCCAGTATGCGGATCAAATTGATTGGCTACGGTATTCAAATACATCGAAACCCAATCCTCTTTGGTCAGATCTTCATTGATATCAAAAAACTGATCCAAAGATTTTTTGACGCTTTTACGGGCTTCAGCTTCTAATTCCTCATCAGATTTGGGTTCGAATTCTTCAATTTCCTCATCTGAATCAGTTTCATTTTCTTCTTTCTTTTTGATTTTATCATCTTGCTCTTTTTTCAAATCAAAATAGGTAGAAAGCACGTTAAATTTCAATTGTTTTCGCCATACCGTATTACGCTCTTCTTTGGTTTCAGGAAACGCTAAGTTTTCATAATCCGTATTGATTTCCTCATCGGTATTGAAGTCAAAAGGTCTTTCCAAAATTTCTTGATAAACCTCTTCCATCTCTCCTATTCGTTTTTCAATTCTTTCATAGGTCAAGTGGAAAAAATCTACTTTGTGCTCTTTGAGTTCCCGTCCAATTTTTTCTCTGTATTTTTCAAACTCTTCCACATCACTTTTTAGAAAGAATCTTTTCCGCGGATCTAAACTTTTTAAATATTCGTCATATACATTTCTGGAAAACGCTTTGTTTAAATCCTTAGGCGCATAATGATAGTTTTCTAATACAAAACTGACTAATTCTGACAGCACTATGTCTTTCTCACTATCTCCCGGATCTATCTTTTTTGTAGTAAAACTGCAGGCTGCCACAGACAGCAATAAAACCAACAAAAAAATAATATTATTCTTCTTCATAAATTTATAAATTCTCAAATCATACACGAAAATGGTTCGCGATGGAATACACTTCCTCAATCACCGTACCATTTATCGTAAAACTACTGCTTTTTTACTTCTACTTTCTTAAATAAAGACTAATAATCAGATGAAATTTTCCTTCTCGAACTATTAGGTAAAGAATTCATCCTCCATAGTTATTTTATTATTCAATATAGGGCGATTATGTTATCAGCGTACATTTTTAAGAGAACCTTATTTTTCGCGCTGCATAAAATCCGACACAAAATAACTCAGGGTTTTTCCGATCTGTGGATTGTCACCGGCCACTGCCTCACATATATGTAAATAATGAACTTTTTGTTTTGCAGCCATTTTGATAAAACTACGCATGGTATTGACTGAAAATCCGCTTGGTGTCATCGCACTGCTCGGGAAATCTTGAATCGCATCACAATCGATTTCCAATCCAAATGTCCGGTCTAAAAACTCGGTTTCTTTGTGAAATTCTTTTAGCTGATGGGAAATCCCACCTCCTATTAAATCTTCAAACAACCGTATATGAACAGATTCATCTTTATCGTACTGATCAAAAATATACTGTGGAGTATAATTTTTATGAATTCCAAACATCGAATATTTAGCCAGATAATTTTCCTTCTTAGCATAGCTAAATCCATTTCCGCTATGTCGGTATTCGGTTGTTCGCAAATCTGTATGAGCATCGATATTCAACACGTTAATCGGTTTGTTTAAGGCTAAAGATGTTCCTTTGATATTTCCATAAGCATTGTTATGACCTCCACCGATGATTATTGGAATTTTGCCCAATCCCACAATTCGTTTAACTAATTTTGTTACCCTGTCATCTACTATTTGAACTAATTCTCCTAATTTCTCGTCCACATTCCAAGCCTCTCTTTTCAACCGGTCAGCTTCTGACAGTAAAGCACTGCAATCTAAATGACCCAAAACTAAACAGTTACTGGAATCATTAAACTGATTACTTTGAATATTGGTAAAGGAAGACAAAAACGATTTCCAAGCAGAATACGCTCCTGACTTTCCTTTATTGGCTTGGATTCCGACATCCTCCGGAATGCCAAAAATCACATATTCCGCTTTGATATTTTCCAATTCTTCTAAGGAGGATATTTCCTCAATGACATCTCCAAATTTCGTCTCTCCTTTTCTGGGTTTGAGAAAACTCCGTTTGAAGTCTTGGTTATAAAAGATGAATTTTTCCATTTTCAATTGATTTTATTAACTAATATGTTGATTATCTTGGTTTAAGATAAAGAATTCCCGGCTAAAAACACTTTTTCAATATGATTACTTCCAAAAGCATAAGGTAAAAACCCATAAGAAGGTACTGGTTTTGTCAGGATTAAATTCGCCACTTTTCCTTTGGTAATACTTCCGTGGGTTTGGTTCAAATCAATGGCATAAGCTGCATTTAATGTTGCAGCATTAATCGCTTCCTCCGGGGTCATCCGCATTTTTATACACGCCAAAGAAATCACCAAATTCATATTGCCATTCGGCCTAGCTCCGGGATTAAAATCTGTCGCAAGAGCCAGTGGTAATCCCGCATTGATCATTTTTCTACCCGGTGCATAAGGTATGCTTAAGAACAGTGAACAAGAAGGCAGAGCGACGGGCATAGTGTCTGTGTTTTTCAACATTTCAATATCTTCATCGTTCATCACTTCGAGGTGATCTACACTGAGCACGTTATGTTTCACTCCGGCTTCTATCCCACCGATTGCATTAAATTGATTGACATGAATCTTTCCTCTCATTCCATATTTTTGCCCGGCTTCCAAAATCGCTTCGGTATCCTCTACGGTGAAATAGCCTTTCTCACAAAAAACATCTACATAATCTGCCAACTTGTTCTCGGCAACTTCCGGCAACATTTCGTTGATTACATGATCGACATATCCCGCTCGATTATTTTTATATTCCGGGGGAATAGCATGTAATCCCAAGAAGGTTGACTTAATGGTAACCGGGTAATTTTCTTTTAATTTTTTAATTACTCGAAGCATTTTCAATTCCGCATCCAAGGTCAATCCATAACCGGATTTGATTTCCAAGGCTCCGGTGCCTAAACTCATCACTTCTTTTAAGCGCACTTCGGTTTGTTTGTACAATTCTTCTTCAGAAGTATTTTGTAATTTTTTAGCGCTGTTTACAATTCCTCCACCGCGATTGGCTATCTCTTCATAAGTCATTCCATTTATTCTATCTACAAATTCCTGTTCGCGATTTCCGGCATAAACCAAGTGCGTATGAGAATCTACCCAAGAAGGAAGAATCATTTTTCCGGTACAGTCGATTTCTTCAGCTGTTTTTGTTTCCGGATAAGATTCCATTTCTCCGTAATCAGCTATTTTGCCATCTTCAACCTTCAACCACGCATTTTTTATCGTTGGTAAAGTTTTCATTTCCTCTCCGGAAACCTTCGATATACCTTCAGATCGAACCTGAATCAGCTCTTTAATATTCTTAAATATTTTTGTCATGTACTTGTGCAATTTTAGAGAAGCTGAAAGTTAAGAAAAAATGAGCAATACAAAGAAACTTTGTAGAAGTTAGCGTTTCTTTTTTTCAAAAAACCTTTGTAAACAATAACTTGAAAGCTTTTGGCCTTTTATAAAGGTTTTATTTCTCTATATTAATTTAACTTTTCAGGAAGGATATTCATATAATTATATATTGTTTTTATGAAGAATCGCAAGCCTGACTTGTGGACGGGAACACCCCGCCCGCCTGAGGCGGGCACCCTCCGCCGCGGCGGAGGGAATTTTGTTTACTACTTTTTTCAACCCTCGGTAATTGATAATTATAGCTTTTATAAATACGTCAATGATTAATATGCAAGAAAAGATCATTTCCTTTATTATTGCCCTTAAGTTTCTCCCCCAATTTTCATGGCAGCACTAAGCTAATTTGAGTTTATTTTTTTATCCCAAAAATTCTAACAACATCTGCTTCTCCCACATGGTTTTTTCCTTCCTGCAATTCTACTTTTACATCCTCCGCTTCCAAAAACTCGAAATTGTCAAAATCACCTTTGAGCTCTTCTAAGTCATAAAGTAAATCAAGTTTTTTTGGTCCACCGGCGTGTGGATTTACTTGTTGATTTTTGACATGTTCTTTATTGAATGCTTCTAAAATTAAATATCCGCCGGGTTTGAGGTAAGCTGAAAGTTTTTGATGAAGTGAACGTCGGTCATTGGGAAAATGAGCATAAACAAGTGCAATCACATCAAAACTTTCCTTTGGAAAAGCTATTTCCTCCATTCTTGATCGCTCATAATTAATAGTTACTTGTTTTTTGGCTGCAAGTCTTTCCGCTTTCTTTTTTCCTTCTTTACTGGCGTCAAAAGCATCTACTTGCCAACCCACTTCTGCTGCATAAACCGCATTTCGCCCTTCGCCTTCAGCGGGTAAAAGAATTTTTCCTATAGGAATTTCCTTTAGTTTCTCTTTGAAATAGACATTGGGTTCTTCTCCATAAATATATTCCTCCTGCCCGTATCTTTTATCCCATTTATTTTTCATAATTTATTGCAATAATTTCAGTCAAATTAAACTATTATATTTATCAAAGCCTGTGACTAAAGTAACAAAAGCATCGCAATCTTGATAATTTGAAAAAGTTTGAATTATCTTTGATTTTATAACTCAGTATCAATCATGCGTTGGATTATTAAACCACAACCCGAAAAGAAAAAAGTCGATGCGTTGGCAAATAGCTTGGGCATTCAGAAAAAGCTTGCCTATTTACTGGTACAAAAAGGTATAGCAACTTATGATCAGGCCAAAGCCTATTTCCGACCGAGTTTAGAAGAATTGCACGATCCTTTTTTGATGAAAGATATGGATTTAGCGGTTTCACGGATTGAAAAAGCTATAGAAACCGGGGAGAAAATTTTAGTTTATGGCGATTATGATGTAGATGGAACTACCAGCGTAGCTTTGATGGCTACTTATCTGAGCAATTTGACAGATCGCGTAACCACTTATATTCCCGACCGGTATAAAGAGGGGTACGGTATTTCTTATCAAGGAATTGACTTTGCTGACAATAACGACATCAGCTTGATTATTGCGTTGGATTGCGGTATAAAAGCGGTTGATAAAGTGTTTTATGCCAATGAGAAAAACATAGATTTCATTATTTGTGACCATCACCTTCCCGGCGATAAAATTCCATCGGCAAAGGCAATATTAAATCCAAAGCGTCCGGATTGCTCTTATCCTTTTAAAGAGCTTTGCGGTTGTGGAGTTGGTTTCAAATTGATTCAAGCTATTACCCAAATAAAAGAAGAACCATTTGAAACACTGATTCCTTATTTGGATTTAGTAGCCACAGCAATCGGAGCAGACATCGTGCCGATTGTAGGCGAAAATCGCATTTTGGCACATCACGGATTACATGTGATCAACACCGACCCGCGTCCGGGATTTCAAGCTATTATTAAGCATATCAAAAAATCCAACCTGACTATAACCGATGTGGTTTTTATTATTGCTCCTCGAATAAACGCTGCGGGACGAATGGAACACGGGCTGAGTGCCGTGGATTTATTAATGGAAAATGATGTAGAAAAAGCAGAAGGTTTCGCACAAAAAATTGAAGAATTCAACAACAATCGCAAAAGAACAGATAAAGATATTACTGCCGAAGCACTTTTACAAATCGAGGAGTCCGGTGAAAAAGATAGGTTTTCCACAGTGGTTTATCATCACAAATGGCATAAAGGTGTTATTGGGATTGTTGCTTCTCGATTAATAGAAACTTATCATCGCCCCACTTTAGTATTCACCAAGAGCGGTGATAAATTATCAGCTTCCGCCAGGTCTGTCCCGGGGTTTAATGTTTATGAAGCTTTGGAAGCCTGTGCTGAACACATAGAACAATTTGGCGGGCATAAATACGCTGCCGGACTGACTATGAAAGAAGCCAACTACGAAGCTTTTAAACAAAAATTTGAAGAAGTTGTTTCTTCAAGAATCAGCAGCAGGTCATTAAATCGTGAAATTACAATTGATATGAAATTAAATTTATCTGATATCACTCCGAAGTTTTATAATATTTTAAAACAATTTGCCCCTTTTGGACCGGGCAATATGCGTCCTGTATTTTTATCTGATAATTTAATCGATACAGGAAGGGCAAAACAAGTGGGATCGGATGGGAAACATTTAAAATGCTGTGTTACCTATCAAAATTTAAAATTTGGTATTGACGCGATCGGATTTAATTTAGGAGACAAATATGAATATATTCAAAATGGCCAAACATTTGGAGCTGTTTACTCACTGGATGAAAATGAATGGAATAATAAAACAAAATTACAGTTAAAACTGAGAGATTTACGTTATCAATTGAAGTGATACTTTTCAAAAAACATTAGATTCGCCCCTTTAAATTGCACAAACCCTTTTGTGAATGACTTGGATTTGGATTTCCTTCATAGTTTTTGTCTGCATTTGTCTTGCTATCGATTTATTTGTACTCAACAAAGAAGATCACGTAATATCTGCAAAGGAAGCCGGTAAATGGACAAGCCTGTGGGTAGGAATTGCCTTGCTTTTCTCAGGAGTTATCTGGTGGTTATTCGCTGAAGATTTGGTTGAAAACACTACAGGTCTTTCTCCAAACCGAGCATTGCTGGATTATATCACAGGATATCTGGTGGAATTATCATTGAGTATTGACAATATTTTTGTGATTGCTGTGATTTTTAATGCTTTCAGAATTCCCGCTAAATATCAACACCGCGTATTGTTTTGGGGAATCCTGGGGGCGATGGTTTTTAGAGCCGTGATGATTGTTTTTGGTATTGCTCTAATCCAAAAATTTGAATGGATTATCTACGTATTTGGTGTTTTCTTACTTTATACCGCTTTTTCCATGCTGAAAGGGCACGAAGATGTCAACCCGAAAGATACATGGCTCTATAGACAAGTATCCAAATTGCTTCCGCTGACTAATGAAATTCACGGACATGATTTTATCATTGAAAAAAACGGTGAAAAATATGGAACCCCACTCCTACTGGCACTCATCATAGTTGAATTTACCGATATTATGTTTGCATTGGATAGTATCCCGGCAATTCTGGCTATTACACAAGATGAGTTTATTGCTTTCAGCTCTAATATCATGGCAATTCTTGGCTTGCGATCCATGTTCTTTTTAGTGGTCGGCCTGTTAGGGAAGTTTAAATATATCAACTATAGCTTGATGGCTATCCTTGCTTTTGTAGGGCTAAAAATGCTGTTTTCTGAACTGATAGAAATACCTTCTTGGATTTCTCTTGTGGTTATTGCACTTGCTTTGGCCGCCGGAATTGTAAGTTCGTATTTGATAAAACCCGAAGAAGAGGAATAGATGTAAAAGAAGCACATCAATTTTGTATCTATTTATGGAATTAGCTCAACATAATCAATAAAGAATCAGGTTCTTAAATATGATGAATAGTCCAAATTAATAATCAGTACCTTCTTACTAATGACATTTAGCCAATAAGGTAGGGCAAACAGTTGTCATACCGATTTTGCGATACATTGTTAGCGGCTAGTCCTCCCTTTCAAATATGTTTCAGGTGTCAATATTGCTAATTCGTTTTTTTTAAAGTCTTTTAAATTTCTGGTCAAGATAGTCTTGATATTTCCATTCTCTATTGCCGAAAAGTTTTGTCACGCATCTTCAAAACCTTTAAATTCGGAGTTTAGTGCATTTAAAACAACACTTTTATTCATCTCTACAATATCAATAATTGTTAATAACTGTTTGATTTTCTCTATAATGATATTATGTTTTGCTGTTTTTCTGAGTAGATAGTA
>Ga0079225_10001294_pt1 | contig 13957 bp, 8 predicted proteins | sample Poulit2012_FD_76344 | JGI IMG/M metagenome (GOLD analysis project Ga0079225, IMG submission 76344) | Agricultural soil microbial communities from Georgia to study Nitrogen management - Poultry litter 2012 | ecosystem: Environmental > Terrestrial > Soil > Agricultural land | place: USA: Georgia...
AAACCTTGCCAGATTTCTCCAGCATCTGCAGGGCACGGACAACCACGGAGTGGATATCAATCTTGAAGAAGCGCCGTGCTGCGGCACGAGTATCGGAGAAACCGAAATCATCAGCACCCAGCGTAGCGAACTCGTTTGGCACGTACTGGCGGATCTGGTCTGGCAGCATTGATGTGAAATCAGTAGTTGCCACGATCGGTCCCTCAGTATCCGCCATCACCTTAGTGATGTATGGAATCCGAGGTTCGGCATCTGGATTTGTAAGCCGTTCGCGTTCTGCGGCTACTGCATCGCGGCGCAGTTCGTTCCAGCTAGTAACCGACCAAACATCAGCCGAGACGCCCCAGTCATTGGCCAATACTTCGGCTGCTTCAATAACCCATGGAAGCGAAACGCCTGAACCAAACAGGTTGACCTTTGGTCCACCAATGTCCGACTTGGAGTAACGGTAAATTCCGCGCAGCAAGCCGTCAACGTTGAGGTCTTCTGGCTCATCCTGGTGGGTAATCGGTTCGTTGTAGACCGTCAGGTAATACATCACATTGCGGACGTCATCGCCCATGTCGTGATCACCGTACATCTCATAGAGACCATTGCGCATGATATGTGCGATCTCATAGGAGAAGGCTGGGTCATAGTGCTTTACACCGGGGTTGGTGCTCGCCAAGATCGGCGAGTGACCATCCATGTGCTGGGTACCTTCACCAGCCAATGTCGTGCGACCTGCTGTTGCACCGATGACAAATCCACGGGTGAGCTGGTCGGCTGCAGCCCAGAAGGCGTCACCGGTACGTTGGAACCCGAACATCGAGTAGAAGATGTAGATCGGGATCATAATTTCGCCGTGGGTCGAGTACGAGGTACCCGCAGCGATCATGGCCGAGGTGGCCCCACCTTCGTTAATACCAACATGCCATAATTGACCCTCAGTAGATTCCTTGTACGACAGGAACAGTTCGCGGTCAACCGACATGTAGTTCTGGCCACGAGGGTTGTAGATCTTGGCGGTCGGGAAGAACGCATCCATACCGAAGGTACGAGCCTCATCCGGAATAATCGGCACAATGCGTTTACCGATGTTCTTGTCGCGCATCAGGTCACGCAGTAACCGAACGAATGCCATCGTGGTAGCAATCTGCTGTTTACCCGAGCCTTTGCGCGCATGCTTATAAGTGGACTCAGGTGGCAATGGCAGCGTGTGGTATTTTTTGCGACGTTCTGGGACGTAGCCACCAAGCTTCTTGCGACGTTCTTGCATGTACTTGATTTCCGGAGCATCGGGGCCCGGATGGTAGTACGGCATAGCGTGGGCGTCTTTTTCAATCTCTTCGTCTGAGACCGGAATGCGGTGGCGGTCGCGGAAGACCTTGATGTCTTCGATGGTGAGTTCTTTCATCTGGTGGGTCGCGTTACGACCCTCAAATGAAGCGCCCAGACCATAGCCCTTAATGGTGTGAGCCAGAATAACCGTCGGTTTGCCTTTGTATTCGGTGGCTGCTTTATAAGCGGCATATACTTTTTTATAGTCGTGGCCGCCGCGCTTCAGGCCCCAAATTTCGTCGTCCGACATATCTGCAACGAGTTCTTTGGTAGTGGATGAACGACCAAAGAAGTGTTCGCGCACAAAGCCGCCGGATTCAGCTTTATAGGTCTGGTAATCACCGTCTGGTGTCTCATTCATGATTCGAACAAGCTCACCGGTGTCGTCGGCTTCTAGCAGTGGATCCCACTCACGGCCCCAAAGCACCTTGATAACATTCCAACCGGCACCGCGGAAGGAAGCTTCTAACTCCTGCACGATTTTACCGTTGCCGCGAACAGGGCCGTCTAGCCGCTGCAAGTTGCAGTTAATAACAAAGGTGAGGTTATCCAGTTTGTTGTTTGCTGCAATATGGAGGGCACCGCGAGATTCGGGTTCGTCCATCTCACCGTCGCCCAGGAATGCCCAGACGTGCTGGTCTGAAGTGTCTTTGATTCCGCGGTCGTGAATGTACCGGTTGAACTGGGCCTGATGAATTGCATTCATCGGGCCCAGGCCCATGGATACGGTCGGGAATTGCCAGAAATCATCCAGCATCTTCGGGTGCGGGTATGAAGGAAGGCCGTTAGGTGCTTGCGATTTTTCTTGGCGGAAACCATCAAGCTCTTCCTCGGAGAGTCGACCTTCCAAATAGGCACGAGCGTAGTTACCAGGGGAGGAGTGGCCCTGGAAGTAAATTTGGTCGCCACCACCTGGATGGTCTTGCCCACGGAAGAAATGGTTCAAACCCACTTCGTACAGTGTCGCTTGGCCAGCATAAGAGGAAATATGGCCACCTACACCAACACCCTCGCGTTGTGCACGCTGCACAATGGCAGCAGCATTCCACCGTAGGTAGTTGCGGTAGCGACGTTCTAATTCTTCATCGCCGGGGTATTCTGGTTCTTGGTCATCGGGGATGGTGTTGACATAGTCGGTGGTGGTAACCATTGGTACGGCAACAGAATTTGTGCCGGCGCGCTGTAATAGTTGGCGCATAATGTACTCAGCACGTTCTGTGCCAGCAATCTCTACCAGACTGTCAAAGGACTCGATCCATTCAGACGTTTCTTCCGGATCTTTATCGGGTGCGTGGTCGGTCAAACCACTTCGGATGTCATAGCTCTCTTCAGCTGTACTCACAGTGACCTCTTTCTTGTTCTAACGATGTTTTGTCACACCGTTTTCTTGGCGCACTCGATCGTTGGTGTGATCTTATGCGTCACGTTAAAGGGATCTCAAAGGGATTCTACCCCTGGCTGGCGGGCGTGACCCATATTCGGTTACTCCTTTTATTCGTTGCAGAATAAATCACGGCGTTTCCAGATAAAGTACGATGTCTACGTGTTGCTAATAACTCAAGAATTTTGAAAAATGGAGTAACAACGTATGGAAAAAGGAGTGTTGTGAGCAACTCGTCGTCTGGAGTGAACCCAGATAACAATCATTATATTGGCGAACTCGAACTGGCTGTTGGAAATATTGTCCAAGAGCTGGGGTGGGATGAGGATATCGACTTCGAGTTCCGTAACGGGCTTGAAGACGCCCTCGGCGAAGATTTCCTTACGGAAGAAGATCAAGAGCCTGTTGATGCAGTACTCCTATGGTGGCGAGAGGATGATGGCGACGTCACGGACCTCACCGACGCGCTAGTAGACGCCACTACCAACCTGGATGAAGACGCACCGATTTGGTTGCTCGTTCCGCGAGCGTCGCAACCAGGGCATGTTTCTCCATTAGATGTATCTGACGCCGCAGAAGTGGCAGGTTTCCGGACCACAGTTTCCGCCGGCGTTTCAGAAGACTGGCTTGCCACGCGTCTCGAGCCGGCCGCGGCGCATTAGTGTCTGTCCCTGCGCTGCGAGATCAGTTTGGTCAATCGTGGCCATTTCCGCCCATTGCCGGGCCGGATCAGCCAGGTTGGAATAGAACCTGGCTGATTTTTATTCCGGGTGCTTACACTCCTGTGTGTATGTCCGAACTTGCGGCCGTTCCTGAGCTGGCCGAAGCGTTATCTAATGAGCACGTCGGTGTGCGTTTGATAGCTCCAGATGCTGCGCCAGTGCTACGGATGGTAGCTGATCAAATGGAGCTGACCGTCCCGTTGCTAAGTGATTTTTGGCCCCATGGAGCTGCGGCAAAATACTACGGGGTGTTTGACGAAGCCACCGGTAGACCTAGACGTATTAGCGTGTTGGTGGATCGTTCAGGTGCTGTTCTAACGACTTTGGTTTCTACTAGTGGGAGCCGAAAAATGGGGGACCATCTCACCGTTTTGCACAATGAAAAACAATAGGCTATGATTAATTCTTGTTGCGCAACGCAATGGGTCTTTAGCTCAGCTGGTAGAGCAACTCGTTTACACCGAGTAGGTCATCGGTTCGATCCCGGTAGGACCCACAAAATCAAAGGCCTGAACGTTTCAAAGACGTCCAGGCCTTCTTCTTTTTGTAGATATACCATGGTTTTCAGCACCTGGCGTGTCGTGCCTTACCGGTAATAGACGCTTGTGCCCCAATAGTTGCCGTTGTGTTTATTTGCCAAGCATTCCATCGGAACTAGTAGCTGACAATACGGGTGGGATAAGTACACATTGCCTGAACTATAAGCAGGTATAGAGGTTTCTTTCAGGATTCATAAGTAGCCTGTTACCGAGGTTTGCAGGCAAAACAGAAAGCGGAATCTAAGTTTAATGACCTCAGCTACCAAGAAACCTGAGAATAAGTCAGCTGGACAGGCCGATTCGCGGTTTAGGCCAGATATTCAAGGGCTGCGAGCGGTCGCAGTAGGTCTAGTGCTGCTTTACCACGCGGGGATAACCTGGATACCAGGCGGATTTGTTGGGGTAGATGTATTCTTCGTTATATCTGGCTTCCTGATCACAGGCATGCTAGTCCGCCAGTCGATGAAACACGGCCGGGTAGATTTAGCTGATTTTTATGCCCGACGTATCCGTCGTATTTTGCCCGCGGCAACAGTAGTACTTATCTTTGTTGCGGTCGTAACCTTAGTACTTTTGCCTCGGACTCGGTGGGACAGCATCGGTACTGAGATTATTGGCAGTGCGCTGTATGTAGTCAACTGGGTCTTTGCCCAAAACACCGATTATCTCAATGCTGAACAAGCGGCTAGCCCACTGCAACACTTCTGGACGTTAGGTGTAGAAGAGCAATTCTATATCGTATGGCCCGCGCTGCTACTTGCCTTGCTATGGATCGCCTGTCGCGGACATAAACACGAAATTGATACTGAAGCCCAACAAAAACGGATCCGAAGGTTCCTGCAGGTTGGCGTAGTACTTGTCATCGTCCCCTCCTTTATTTGGTCGATCTACTACACCCAGGCCAACCCCGAACCCGCATATTTTGTCACGTCAACAAGACTGTGGGAATTAGCCATCGGCGCTGCTATCGCAGTATTTGCCGTGCAGCTAGAACGTGTCCCGGATAAAATTGGCTACCTACTGCAAATCAGCGGTTTGGCCGCCATTGTTTGTGCCGGAATATTCTTCTCCGGAGGCACAGCCTTCCCCGGCTATGCAGCCCTGTTACCGACCTTAGGTTCTGCTGCGGTCATCATTGGCGGCATGTCAGGAAGAGCTACCAAGGGCTTCGCAGTGCTGCTAAACAGCCGAGGCATGCGTTGGGTCGGAGACCTCTCGTATTCGCTATATTTATGGCACTGGCCATTGGTAATTTTTGCTACCTATTTACTTGGCGGCACACTGCCGGTCGGATATGGACTCATTGTCGTTTCAGCGGCCGTAATTCCGGCATGGCTGAGTTATCGATACATTGAACAGCCGTTTAGAGACTGGCAGCGGTTAAAAGAGAAATCAACACGCGCTTTACGCGCTGGTGGGTCTCTAATGGCAACTACAGGAGTCTGTGGCATTGTTGTGCTGGTTGCCGCAAGTCAATTGGCACAGCAAAATAGTCAACCACTAGCAACGGACGAGCCTGTGGGAGCAGAAGTCGTTGAGGCAGAACCAGAGGCAGTAGAACCGGTCAACAAGGTTGAGGCGTATAGTCCTGACGTTACAGGCGCACAAGACGATCTCGCCGATATTTATGACGATGGCTGTTTTACTAGTGAATCAAGCTCAGATATTGAATCCTGTGTCTATGGAGACAAAGACTCCGATTACGAAGTGGCCATAGTGGGGGATTCTCACGCCGCACATTGGATTCCCGCCTTAGAAAACATTGCGGACGAAAATGGCTGGAAGTTGACGACATATAACAAGAATGCATGTGCCTTGAACTCAGTGGCAGTGAATTATAACGGCAGTTATTACGAAAGCTGTGACCAGTGGGGCGACAAGGTTCTTGACGAACTGACCGGATCAGACGCACCCGACCATGTCATTGTTAGTGCCTCGTCGTACCCCGCTGCTGATAGCTCTGAAGTCCCAGATGGAGTAAAGACTGGCGACATAGATGAAGGGTACGCCGATGTGTGGTCACAGATTCAGGATGCCGGGGTCGGCCTGACGGCAATTCTTGATACGCCACGACTGCAGTTTGATGTTCCTGAATGTGTTGCTGTCAATCAAGATAACCTTACAGAGTGTACCGAAGAGCGCTCCGAAGCACTCGATGCTAGTGCATACTACGACATGGAGGACGGTGCCGAAGCCTCTGGGACGGATACGGTGGACCTAACGGATAAGTTCTGTTCCTCTGACTCTTGCTCCTCGGTCATCGGTGACGTGTTGGTATGGCGAGACAAACACCATATGACAGCAACTTATGCTGAGTCCCTAACCGACAGTTTGGAAAATGAACTGCAGCAAGAGTCGGTGTTGGAATTCTCCAAATAATTTCGACTCGTCCTCACAACCATCAATCAAACGGTTACACCTTCCATGGCGTCAAGGCGCCAAAGTTCGATAATTATTAGGTTTCCCTTGTCACGGAACATTATGGACCGTATAGTAGCTACAAGTGTTAGGTAACCCTAACAAAATAATAGCTTGTGGGAGTTGTGGAATTCGTGATACTTTAAAATGTCCTTCTATGTCGATTCGGGTTTCCTCTTTTGCCAGGATCGGGCAGGAAGGCTGACGGTGAAGTTGGTGTTGTTACGAATGACCAAATCACCGGTGGTGTTCGTTGCTGTAAGAGACGGACTACCGAAAACAAACACAGCTTTGGATCGAATAATGGTTCCGAGGTTGTGTACCCACCCAGGAAAATCGGCCTGGTGCGGGACCATGTGAGCACTGTGAGTAGTGCACATGTTTTATGCCGGTAAACGACGCACATGCCTGTATCACCACAAGCGCAGCATGTGCGTCGTTTATCTTTTTTTGGGCTCACACGGTGCACAATAAAAGTAGGGACATGTAGGCTGCAGAAAATAGAGGAGTATGTCGTGTTCGAAGAGCTTATACCAGACCAGCCCCGTCAAAACTTGCGTGAGTTTATCGACACGCTGCACGCGGGAGGCTATAAGGTGACCGAGGGGCATACTCCAGATCCAGATCTCATCGACCCGATGGGAAAAGCCGTTGAAACATGGCGAGAAAACTATCCCTATTCAGAGCGGCTATCTCGTGAAGCTTATGAATTGGAAAAGTATCGACTCCAAATTGAGCTGCTCAAGCTACAGTACTGGGCTGAAGACACCGGCCAAAAAATTATCGTAGTGTTCGAGGGCCGTGATGCCGCCGGCAAGGGCGGTACCATTCAACGGTTTACTGAGTATATGAATCCGCGTACCGCACGTACTGTGGCCTTGAATAAACCAACAGAGCGAGAAACTGGTCAATGGTACTTTCAGCGGTACATCAATCATTTTCCTACGGCAGGCGAGATCGTGTTATTTGACCGGTCGTGGTACAACCGTGCTGGTGTGGAACGGGTTATGGGCTTTAGCACTGAAGACCAGTACGACACGTTTATGAATCAAGCGCCGGTGTTAGAAAAATTGCTAGTCGATGATGGATTTGCGCTTATTAAATTTTGGTTTTCCGTCACTCAGACTGAACAACGTACTCGATTCGCTATTCGCCAGCTTGAGCCGGTACGGCGTTGGAAATTATCCCCGGTGGATCTAGAAGCTTTGGATAGGTGGGAAGCCTACACTGAAGCAAAAGAACTAATGTTCCTGCATACCGATACTGACCATGCACCCTGGATTACAGTAAAATCCAACGATAAAAAGCGTGGCAGGCTGAATGCGATGCGCTATTTTCTGAGTCAATTCGAATACGAAGGCAAAAACCACGATGTGGTTGGGGTACCAGACCCACTAATTGTCATGCGCGGACGTGACGCTGTCGGTGACTAAAGCTGGTATTAATTATCATCGGGTGTACCGTGTCGCAGTCTTTTGACAGGGTACACCCGATAGCTTGTGGGCTTATTGGTTTAGATCCACATCGCCGGATCGACATATTCTGCCGGATCGACAGCGGGTTTAGCTTCTTCTTCACCACGACGGTGTCGTATTTTTGCAGGGATGCCAGTGGCAATGGAATCGTCGGGGGTATCTTTGACCACAACCGCATTGGCCCCAACAGCACTTCGTGCCCCGATGACTACCGGGCCCAAAATCTTTGCTCCTGCGCCTACAACGACTTCATCTTCCAACGTTGGGTGACGTTTTTTCTTTTCCAAGGACTGTCCACCCAAAGTGACTCCGTGATACAGCATAACGTCATTGCCGATTTCGGTCGTCTCACCAATGACCACACCCATACCGTGATCGATAAAGAACCGACGGCCGATGTCAGCCCCAGGGTGGATTTCAATACCGGTAAGGGCCCTGTTCAACTGAGAAAGTAGCCGGGCCGGAGTTTTCAGGGGTTCTTTCTTCCACATCCTATGCGCGATGCGGTGCATCCAAATTGCGTGTAGACCGGTATATGCGGCAGCGACTTCAAAGGTGCTGCGCGCAGCGGGGTCTCGGTCTTTTGCAGCCTGAATGTCCTCTCGGAAGCGGCGTATAATTCCCAAAGTGTCCCTTTCAAGAAGAAGTGTTGTCGTAGAGCCCAACACGGTGCACCCGAAATTTATTCTCTGTGCCGGTCAGGCCGTGTTTTTGACTTAAATGGTGCTGCCTTCGGTACTGATAATACCGAAGGCAGCTCAATAAATATGTGGGTTAGCCGCGAATATCTTCGTAGAGCACGGTGGAAATGTAGCGTTCACCAAAGTCAGGGATAACTGCCACTATGAGTTTTCCGGCGTTTTCTTCCTTCTCGGCTTCCTCTAAGGCAGCTGCAATGGCCGCCCCGGAGGAAATCCCGCCCAGAATGCCTTCTTTAGCACCTAGGAGACGAGAGTTCTGTATGGATTCTTCAAGAGTTGCGGTATAGACCGAGGAATACAACTCGGTATCAAGCACCTCTGGGACAAAGTTTGCACCGATACCCTGAATTTTATGTGGTCCGGGCTTGCCACCGGACAGAATTGGTGAATCTGCCGGCTCCACGGCCACGACTTTGACATCGGGGTTTTGTTCTTTGAGGTAGCGGCCCGCGCCGGTTAGCGTGCCACCGGTACCGATACCCGAGACCAATACATCGACTTTGCCTTCTGTAGCGTCCCAAATTTCTGGGCCGGTGGTGTTGTAGTGAATATCGACATTTGCGGGGTTTGCGAACTGCTGTGCCAGGATTGCGTTGTCAGTTTCTTCGACAATTTGGGCGGCTTTATCTACGGCACCACGCATTCCATCAGCACCCGGTGTCAGCACAATTTCAGCACCGTATGCGCGCAACATTACGCGTCGCTCATTGGACATGGTTTCTGGCATAGTCAACACAACGCGATAACCACGTGCCGCACCAACCATAGCTAGTGCAATACCAGTGTTACCGGAGGTGCCTTCGACAATGGTGCCACCTGGACGAAGTTTGCCAGCTTTTTCTGCGGCATCAACAATAGCGACACCGATGCGATCTTTGACAGAATTTGCTGGGTTATAAAACTCGATCTTGACTGCGACATCAGCGGGGAGGCCTTCTGTGAGTCGATTTAGACGGACTAGCGGGGTCTGGCCAACGGCCTGGGTAATGTTATCGAGCATTTTTGCCATCTGGGAATCATCCTTTTCGGGTGCTAACTATAAAACAGAACTCAGTTAACAATAAGAGCAAAAGTCAAACGACGTAATCACTTAAACCACGCAGAGTAATGTTCGCGTACATTGGCGAGCTTGGGGTTAATCACGACCTGACAATAGCCCCAGTTTGGGTTGCGCTGATAGAAGTTCTGGTGCTCTGGTTCTGCTGGCCACCATGTGGCGTTTTCCTCGATGGTGGTAACGATGGGGGCATCCCAGTACTGCTGGTGGCGTTCGATAGCATCGGTAAACAGTTGCGTATCTTCTGATGATTGTGGGAACAGTGCCGAGCGGTACTGTGGCCCCACATCAGCACCTTGACGGTTTAACGATGTGGGATCATGCGAGGCAAACAACATATCCAAAATAGTGTCTGCGTCGATAACATCCTCATCGAATGTGACCTTGACAGCTTCAGCATGGCCAGTGGCACCCGTACAAATCTGTTCATAGGTTGGATGCTCGATGTTGCCTCCGATGTAGCCAGCTTCAGAGTCGACTACGCCGCGAGTCTGTCGATACACCGCATCTTGACACCAGAAACAGCCGCCACCAACGATAAGCGTGCGAAGATTGCTCGGATTTTGTGCATCATGGTGTTCGCTCATATCAACTACAGGGCACCGAGCACATAAAATATTCCCTGCTAAAACGGTAAGGAGATAACAACACCACTGTTCGAGTTGCTCTGATCCGGAGCAGTCCTTTGGGGCGGTTCGGTTTCGTTTTACTTAAAGCCTTTGCGGTAAGCTAGTGACGCTTTTGACCGAAGTAATAGAATGGCCCGCAAACGTACCATGACAACACAGACACGACCACAAGATAAGACGACAAAACTTACACAAGGCCTCCCAGAGCGCCGTTATCTGCCAGAGCTTCATGGCGTACGCGGGCTCGCCCTACTCGGTGTGGTCTTGTTCCATCTGTTTGGCAATGGTCGTATCTCTGGTGGTATCGATATATTCCTGGCAGTGTCCGGGTTTCTGTTCACCGGGATGCTTCTCAGAGAAGCCGCAAACAGTAATGGCCGTATCGATTTCTTTAAATACTTTGGCCGACTCGTCCGCCGCATCTTTGTACCCTTAGCCATAGTCGCTGTGGTTACTTTGGTCGCCGGTCTTTTGATATCCCCAGTCACCCAGCATCGACAGCTTTGGGCCGAAGCTCGAGCTTCACTTTTATATTTTGAAAACTTTGAGCTCATTAACTCTCAGCTGGCATATGGTGCTGCCGGTCCAGAGACTTCACCGTTTCAACACATCTGGTCGTTGTCAGTCCAGGGCCAGTTTTATTTGTTGTGGCCGTTTGTGGCCATCCTAGCGGTGCTGTTAGCTAAAGTTCTCAAGACCTCCGCTGCTAGAATTATGGGCGTCCTTGTTGCTGTTATTTTTGTGGTCTCTTTTGTCTATGCCATCTATGTAGGCAGCTATAACCAAGACGAAGCCTATTTGATGACCACTACTCGGGCCTGGGAGTTAGCTTTTGGTGGACTGCTGGCCCTGGCTGGTAGCAGCATTCGATTGCCAAAACAGTTACGCGGTGTCGCTGGATGGCTGGGAGTTGCCTTGATTGCCACCTGCGGCATCTTTCTTGATGGCGCAGCACTCTTTCCTGGCCCGTGGGCGTTCTGGCCCATAGCAGGACTCACCTTAGTGCTCATATCAGCAGGACCAGACGGCGGCAATCACGACCCTAAAGGTAGCGCCACCCATTTCTTATCCAATAAAGCCCTAGCTTGGATTGGCGACCGTGCTTATGGCCTGTACCTATGGCACTGGCCAATACTGATCTATTACATGGAGGTTCGGGACAGAGAAGCCATCGGAAGCCGAGGCGCACTGGTCATCTTGATGATCAGCACTGTACTGGCGGTGCTCATGTACCGCTACATTGAAAAGCCGCTCAAAGACCGTCAAAATCAACGCAGCACTATCGTTGCTCGAAACATTAATAAAGGGGTTATCACCGTAACGGCAGCTGGTCTCATTGTTGTAGGCGCTGGCGCAACAATGATAATAAATAAACCGGAAAACCAAGTCGCTGATGTCTTTAGCGATTGGGACTGGGATATCTACCCTGGGGCAACTGCGACAGCACAAGAGAACGTAGAAGTCCCAGATGTTGATTTCTTGCCAGCGGTAGAAGACCTACCCAACGGAAACCCAGATTATTATTCTTGGGACTGCCGACAAAAAGGTGGTGATGATCCAGGAACAGATGAGATCACAGTCTGTGAGGATCCCAACGAGCCAGAACACCCAGAATTTACTGTTGTGCTTGCTGGTGGCTCGCACGCTGGTCAATGGCACCACGCTTGGCGCGCATTAGCTGAACAATACAACTGGGAACTGCAGATCGTCGATAAATCAGGATGTGCATTCGGCGTAAGTAAGTCCAATCCTGTATCAAGTGCGTGCAACGCATGGCAGGATAACTTCATCGAGTGGTTGGACAATCGTGACGTTGATCTGGTGGTTACCCCTGGTACACGAATGATGAGGGCAGAAGATACTGAAAGTATCTCCGAAGGCGCCCCTGAGAGATGGCAGGACATTGTCGATGCCGGACCACAGTTGTTGTTGATGCGTGGTACACCGCGACCGGAAGAAAATACACCCGATTGTCTTGCCTCAGGTGGCACTCCCGAACAATGCGGCGCTAATCCAAAACAAGCGGCTGCTAACAACCCGCTGGAAAGTGTTGAGCTGCCTGAAGGGGCCTCAAATATTGATCTCGACGAATATATTTGTCCCCAAATGTACACCGACCGAAGCCAGAGGTGCTCATCGGTAGTCGGTAATGTAGCAGTCTGGAACGACAACTCGCATTTATCTAACACCTACGTAGAGACAATGACACCACTGCTCGAAGCCGAGCTGCGCGAAAAAATCGGTTGGTTATTTGACAAGTAAATAATTTGGGTTTAACTGGAGAACAGTAGAAGATCTTAGCGTGAGATTTAGCTGTACGATTTTTGCGCACGATCACCCCCGCGTCCAGTACGTCCGTGAAGCACTGTGGTGTTGGAGAGGCCTGGGGAGTCATACCTGGCCATAAATACCTTGGCACCGGGGTTTGCTGAAAACGGCCGGGGCAATCTGGAAACCGTTGTTGCGGAGCGCGTTGAAATTCTAAATAGTGATTGTGAGCCGATCACCGAGGATCCGTCGATACGAGATCGAGATTTCCGTCAATAAGATAGGCAATCACAGACTCACTGTGGGTACGTTTGGTGAGCTAACAATGGAGCAGGCGGAGAATGCTTATGGGGAATTTGCTGCAGGGGTCGCCACTGGATTATCTGGGTTAAAACACACCCATAATGAACAATTGTCAGGTACCGACTGGCTGGATATTACGGTTAATAACTCCGAGTGAACTCTGAGAGCCTTTCTCATGGCCGTATTCTCACGGCAGCTTATGGTACTGAAGATCGGTTGGCCGCTGGCTCACACGGAGCATGGCTATCCACTTTGATTTGGCGATCTCTTTATTCTTTAGTGAAGGAGAGACCAGAGGGCAAACTAATGGTCCAGTGCTGCAAGGGTTCCTTACTGACCTGGACGATATCATCCGGCCGAATGACCGGTATTTTCTTAGGAAGAGCTGCGTTGTTGTTCGTTACGTAGTGCCCGTGTGGTCTTTGCGGTTGCAATGGCACTGAACGGATCCTCGGGCCAAGGATGTTTCACATACCGTCCCCGGTTTTGCGCCCGAACCTCCGGATATGCATTGCGCCAGAAGCTGGCTAGGTCAGCTGTTACAGCCAATGGTCTGCGGGCCGGGGACAGCAGGTGCAACACGACTGGCACACGACCATCAGCCACCGTTGGGCTGGCGGTCCAACCGAAACACTCCTGCAACTTGACCGCTAATACCGGAGAAACAGTTTCTTGATCCGTATGGGCTTCTGGAGGCGGCCAATCCAATTGGATACTAGAACTAGATGGCACAGTTATACGTTCCGGAGCCAGTTGATCAAACCGAGCAGCCTGCGGCCAAGGCAGCAGGCGGTGTAACGCAGAGACCAGATTAATACGGTCTAATCGAGTACCGCTGGCGATCTGTTCTATTTCTGGCGCTAACCATACTTCAGCTTGGTCAGTCAGCGTTTCATTGGAGACATCCGGCCACTCAGATCCCAGTGCTTCATGTAATAGTCCCATGCGGGCGCGTAGGGTACTAAATGCTTTATGGGCTTTAGCCTCCGGATCGACATTGAAAAAGGCTAAAACACCAAGCCGCTGTATTTCTGTGACAACCGCCGCGCGGGTAAGTTCCGGGGTGGGCTGTATTGGCGTGGCTGATAGCTCAATAGCCCCTAGTCGAGACACGTGACGTGCCGAGATCTTCCCGTTGTGAAAC
>Ga0079225_10001296_pt1 | contig 13955 bp, 11 predicted proteins | sample Poulit2012_FD_76344 | JGI IMG/M metagenome (GOLD analysis project Ga0079225, IMG submission 76344) | Agricultural soil microbial communities from Georgia to study Nitrogen management - Poultry litter 2012 | ecosystem: Environmental > Terrestrial > Soil > Agricultural land | place: USA: Georgia...
AGTGCCACGGTCAGCATGGACGTCGTGGTCGTCTTGCCGTGCGTACCGGCTACCGCGATTCCGCGGAACCCGATCATCACCGCCGCCAGCGCCGCCGCCCGGGGCAGCATCCGCAGGTCCAGCGCTGCGGCACGGCGGACCTCAGGGTTGTCCGCTCTGATCGCGGTGGAAACCACCACGGTGTCGGCGCTGTCGACGTTCTCCGGAGCGTGCCCGATGTAGGTGCTGGCCCCCAGCGCACGCAAGCCCAGCAGGGTGTCGGAGTCTTTGGCGTCGCTGCCGGAGACGACGAATCCACGGTCGAGCAGGATGCGGGCGATCCCACTCATCCCGGCGCCACCCATCCCCACAAAGTGGACCCGGCCCAACTCGGCGGCGGCGGGAATGCGCTCGGGAATCGCAATGTTCACCCGCGGGCCTCGTTCTGCTCGACGGCAGCGCGGATCATGGCGACGAGCGCCTCGTCCGCGTCCGGACGACCCAGGCTCGTCGCTGCGGCGCCGGCCGCGTCCAATCGTGCACTGTCACCCAGAAGTGAGCTCACCTCGCTGATCACCCGCGCCGGTTCGAGCTCGGCGTCGGCGACCAGGACCGCAGCGCCAGCGCTGACCAACGGCTCCGCGTTCAGGCGCTGCTCACCATTGCCATGCGGGAGGGGAACGAACACGGCAGGGAGCCCGACCGCTGCCACCTCCGCACACGTGGTGGCCCCGGAACGGCACAGCGCAAGATCCGCGGCGGAATAGGCGAGGTCCATCCGGTCCAGATACTCCACGACACGGTAGACCGGCGCACCGGGTTCGGTTCGCGGAACCGTCACGTGGTCGATGTGCGCCGACCCGACGGCGTGCAGCACCTGGATCCCGGCGGCACTCAGCTCGGACGCGGCCCCCAGCACCGCGGTGTTGATACGCAACGCCCCCTGGCTGCCCCCGAAAACGAGCAATGTGGGCAGGTCGGGGTCCAGGCCGTAGCGCTCCGCGGCCTCGCTGCGACGGGCGCGACGATCGACCTCGGCCACGCTGCGACGAAGGGGGATCCCGATCGTGCGGGCACCTCGTAGATCCCGCACGGCAACGGCGCTGGCGACCATGGCCGCCCCACGGGCGCCGATCCGATTGGCCAGCCCAGGGCGTGCGTTGGCCTCATGCACCACCACCGGGATCCGTAATCGACGCGCGGCGAGATAGGCCGGCAGTGCCACATAACCGCCGAATCCCACCACGACATCGGCACGGTGCTCGCGGATCACCGCCACGGCACGAGAGACCGCGGCTGTGATCTTGCCCGGCAGGCGGAACAACGCCGCGTTGGGTCGGCGCGGCAAGGGCACGGCGGGGACGAGCGCGAGCTCGTATCCCCGTGCCGGCACCAGCCGGGACTCGAGACCGCGCTCGGTGCCGAGCATCAACACCGCCGTACCCGGGTCGCTCCGACGAAGCGCGTCTGCGGTCGCCAGCGCAGGCTCGACGTGGCCGGCGGTGCCCCCGCCGGCGAGTACCACGCGCATCAGACCGTCGCCTCCTGGTCATCCCGCAACGCCCGTCGGGCCGCACGACGTTCCCGACGAGAGCGCTTACGTGCGATCAGTGCATCCCGCGCACCGGGCTCCTCGCGCGCGAAGGCCAACAACACGCCCACCGCGAACAGCGTCGGCAACAACGCAGAACCACCGTAGGACACCAACGGTAGCGGGATACCGATCACAGGCAGCAGTGCCACCACGCTTCCCATGTTGATCAGCGTCTGCACCAGCAGCCACGCCACGATCCCGCCGGCGGCGACGCGGACGAATGTGTCCTTGGTGCGCATCGCGATCCGTACCCCGCCGTAGCCCAGGGCCAGGAACAGCACGAGAACGACCAGGCTGCCCGGCAACCCGAGCTCCTCGCCGATGATCGCGAAGATGAAGTCCGTGTGCGCCTCCGGCAACCCACCCCATTTCTGCACGCTGCCGCCCAGACCCGTGCCCAACAGCCCACCGTTGGCGAAAGCGAAGATGGAGTGTGCCGCCTGTGCCGTGCTCCCGGTGATATCGGCCAGGGGGTCAGTCACGCTGCGCAACCGCTCCATCCGGTGCCCTGCCGTGGCGACGAAGTAGGCGCCGACCACGGCGACCGAGGTCATCCCGAGCCCGAACAGCCAACTGGGCACACCGACGATCCACAACAGCGCGAGCACGATGCCCATGATCACCGCGGCCGTGCCGAGATCGCGTTGACCGATGACCAGTGCGACGATACCGATGGAGACCGGGACCACCGGGACGAGTAGGTGCCGCCATTGGCCGAGCAACCGGCCTTTCAGTGCGAACACGTGCGCGGCCCACAGCACCAGAGCGAGTTTTGCGAACTCGGAGGGTTGTAGTCGGATGGGACCGCCGAACGAGACCCAGTTCTGGTTGCCGCCGACAGCCACACCGATCCCGGGAACAAAGGTCAACACCAGGAGAAACACCGACGCCAGCAGGCCGAACAGCGCCAACCGGCGGATCGTGCTCACCTTCATCCGGCTGACCGCCCACGTGAGCGGAATCCCGATGCCGATCCACATCAACTGCCGGAGCACGATGTAGTAGGGCGAACCATGCACCTGCTGGCTCATGACACTGCTCGCGGAGAACACCATCACCACACCGAGGACCAGCAGCAAGGTCGCTGAACCCAGCACCAGGTGGTACGAGGTCAACGGCCTGCGCAGCACCCGGGCCAGTCCGGAGCGTTCCCCGAGGCGCTCACCGCTCGACATGACGCCGCACCGCGGCAGCGAAGGCATCCCCTCGCGCGCCGTAGTTGGTGAACATGTCCCAGGACGCGCACGCCGGGGCCAACAGCACGGTGTCGCCGTCGACGGCATGAGCCGTCGCAGCGGCCACGACCCGGTCCATGACCGTGCTATCCCCTGTGGTGTTGGCGTCGTCGTGCGTGGGCCCGTCCATGGCTTCATTGTGGATGGATGGAACCTCGACAATGGGGACATGCGGCGCGTGTCGGGTCAGTGCGTCCGCGATCCGTGCGCGATCCGCGCCGATCAACACCGCTGCCCGCAACCGGTCGGCGACGGTCGAGACCAGCTGGTCGAACTCGGCGCCCTTGGCCAGTCCTCCGGCCACCCACACCACACTGGAGAACGCCGTCAACGACGCCGTGGCCGCGTGGGTGTTGGTGGCCTTGGAATCATCGACCCACCGCACGCCGGCATGCTCCGCCACAGTCGCGATACGGTGCGGCTCCGGCGCGAACGCACGCAGCCCGTCGCGAACGGCGCGCGCAGGTACCCCGACCGAACGGGCCAGCGCCGCGGCGGCCAAGGCATTGGCCACATTGTGCGGCGCGGCTGGATGCACATCACCGACTGCGGCCAATTCAGCCGCCGAGGACTGCCGCTCCGGAACAAAGGCCCGGTCGACGAGCAGGTCGTCGACCACGCCGAGCATCCCAGCCGAGGGCGCGCCTAGGGTGAAACCCACCGCGCGGGCACCCTCGACGACCTCCGCGGACCGGACCAGTTCCTTGGTGCGGCCGTCCTGCTCGTTGTACACGCGACTGTGCTGGACACCCTGATAGATGCGGCCCTTGGCCTCGACGTAGCGCTCCTCCGAGCCGTGCCAGTCCAGATGATCCGGTGCGATGTTCACCACGGCGGCCGAGTGCACGGACAGCGAGCTTGTCCAGTGCAACTGGAAGCTGGACAGTTCCACCACGATGGCGTCGTACGCGACCGGATCCATCACGGCGCCCACGACGGGGTCGCCGACGTTGCCGACGGCGGCGACCCGCAGTCCGGCGGCGCCCAGCATGCTGGCCACCATGCGCACGACGGTCGTCTTGCCGTTGGTTCCGGTGACCGCCAGCCAGGGTGCGGGATTCTCGACCGGGCTCAGCCGCCAGGCCAGCTCCACATCGCCCCACACGGGCACCCCGCCTCGCGCGGCCGCCACGAAGAACGGATGGCCCGGCCGCACTCCCGGTGAGGTCACAACCAGTGTCGTCCCCTCCGGTGGCTGCTCGGTGGCGCCCTCGCCGGCACGCACCGAGACGCCGAGACCCTCGAGGCTCCCCAGGCGGTCATCGAGACCCACCGGCGAGTCGGCGAGAACCGTGACGTGCGCGCCCAGCTGGACCAACGCGTCGGCCACCCCGTAGCCGGTGCGCCCTGCGCCGAGCACGGCGACGCGCTCGCGAGCCCACGCGCGGGTGTCCCGCCGCTCCGGCGGACCGTGCGGATCGCCCACCGTCGAGCCGGTCACGTGGTCGCCACCCACTCCGCATAGAAGATGCCGACACCCAGGATCACGAACATGCCCGAGATGATCCAGAATCGGATCACGATCGTCACCTCGGCCCAGCCCTTGAGCTCGAAGTGATGCTGCAGCGGCGCCATTCGAAGCAGTCGCTTTCCGCCGGAGATCTTGAACCAGCCGACCTGGACCACGACCGAGAGCGTGACGAGGACGAACAGTCCGGCCAGCAGGACGAGCAGCAACTCGGTACGGGACAGGATCGCCAGACCGGCCATCGCCCCACCCAGGGCGAGCGAGCCGGTGTCGCCCATGAAGATCTTCGCCGGCGAGGCGTTCCACCACAGGAACCCCAGACAGGCGCCCACGATCGCCGAGGCCACGACCGCGAGGTCGAGCGGGTCCCGGACCTCGTAGCAGCTCGGTCCCGGCGCAGTGGTGCAGCTTTGGTTGAACTGCCACACCCCGATCACCGTGTAGGCGCCGAAGACCAACAAGGACGCGCCTGTCGCCAAGCCGTCGAGGCCGTCGACGAGGTTCACCGCGTTCGAGGTGGCGGCCACCATCATCAGTGCCCACACCACGAATCCCGCTGCGGGCAGCACCACCGGCGTGTCTCGCAGCAGGGAGATCGCCGGCGAGGCGGGCGTGAGGCCGCGACCGTCGGGGAACTCCAGGGCCAGGATGGCGAACAGCACGGCGATGCTGATCTGCCCGGCCATCTTCGCGCCGCTGCGCAGTCCGAGGCTGCGCTGTTTGGAGATCTTGATGTAGTCGTCGAGGAACCCGACCAGACCGAGCCCGACCAGGAGCAGCATCACGAGCAGACCGGAAGCGCTGAATGCGATGCCACGGGTCAGATGGGCGACGAGAAAGCCGCACACCACCGCGATGATGATGACGGCACCGCCCATGGTCGGTGTGCCGCGCTTGGTCTGGTGGGTGGTGGGTCCGTCGTCGCGGATCAGTTGGCCATATCCACGCGCGGCCAGTACTCGGATCGCGACCGGTGTGCCCAGGATCGCCACGACGAGGCTGACGATGCCGGCCAGCATCACCCCGATCACGGTGCACCCCGCTGCAGCACACGCTCGACCAGGTGCTCCAACCCGACGGCGCGCGACGCCTTGATCAGCACGACGTCCCCGGCTGTCAGTTCCTCCTCCAGCAGCAAGGTAGCGGCATCGATGTCCGGCACCCAGTGGCTCATCTGGTCCGTCTGGTCCGGGCCGAAATCACCATGCGCTGCGGCATACACCGGGCGTGCTGCTTCGCCGATGGCGAGAACCCGGTCGACCCCCTGGTGCACGGCCAGCGCTCCCAACGCCTCATGAGCGGCCCCGGACGTCTCGCCCAGCTCGGCCATCTCGCCGAGCACGGCCCACGATCGCCGGCTACCGGCCATCGCGACCAGGGCGTCCAGGGCGGCGCGGGCGGACTCCGGGTTGGAGTTGTAGGAGTCGTTGATCACGACGAGGCCGTCGCCGCGTTCGCTGACCTCCATCCGCCACTGCGATCTGGGCCGTGCAGCAGCCAGTGCCGCGGCGACGTCGCCCACCTCCTGGTCCAGGACGTGGGCGACCGCAGCGGCGGCAAGGGCATTACTGACCTGATGCTTCCCGACCAGCCCGAGCCGCACCCAACTGGATCCGCCAGGTGTCACGAGCCGGAAACTCGCTCGGGCGCGCTCGTCCAATGTGACCCGCTCGGCACGGACCTCGGCCGTGCTCGACAGACCGAAGCGCACCACCCCGCCAGGCGCGCGTTCGGCCATCGCCTGCACCGCCGTGTCGTCGGCGTTCAGCACGGCGACACCGTCCGGGTGGAGCGCGGCCACCAGCTCGGACTTGGCCGCGGCGATCTGTTCGGCGCCGCCGAACTCCCCCAGGTGGGCCGATCCCACATTGAGCACCACGGCGACGTCAGGGGGCGCGATCCGGGTGAGCCGAGTGATGTGCCCTGCGCCGCGGGCACCCATCTCGACCACGAGCGTCGCAGTGTCCGGACCGACGTGGGCCACGGTGAGAGGGACGCCCGTGTCGGTGTTGTACGAGCCCGGAGGCGCCACCAGCGGGCCACGAGCCGCGAGTACCTCGGCAAGCAGATCTTTGGTCGTGGTCTTGCCGGAGGAGCCGGTCAGCGCAACGGTGACCAGCCCCGACACCCGGTCGACGACACTGCGGGCGATTTGGGCCAGTGCGAGCTCGGTGTCTGCCACCAGAACCGCCGGGTGGCCCACGTCGTGGTCGACGACAGCGGCAACGGCCCCAGCGGCCAGAGCGTCACCGACGTGGTCGTGTCCGTCCGCGTACTCACCTGCGCGAGCGACGAACAGACCACCGGAGCCGGTGGTGCGGGAGTCGATGGACAGCTGGCCGGTGACGACGGCATCGGGTCGGGCGGTGTTGATGAGCGAGCCGGCGGTGATCTCGGCCACTTCCTGCAGTGTCGTCGCGATCATCGCTGGCCAGCCTCGTCTTCCCCCGACAGTGCCGCGGCGAGCGCGGCGCGGTCGTCGAAGGGGTGTACCACTCCGGCGACCTCTTGGCCCTGCTCATGGCCCTTTCCGACGACCACGACGATGTCGCCTGGGCCGGCGCGACTCACCGCGGTCGCAATCGCCCCGCGCCGGCTCGCGACGTCGAGCACGGTGGCGCCGGTACGCGTAGCCGTGTCCTCCGCGCCAGTACGTACGGCAGCCCGGATGAGCTCAGCGGGTTCGGACCTGGGGTTGTCGTCGGTCACGACCACGACTGCGCCGTACTCCGCGGCTGCCGCGCCCATCAGCGGACGCTTGTCCCGGTCCCGGTCTCCGCCGGCGCCGAGCACGACGACGAGGCGTCCCGGAGTGGACTCCTGCAGCGAGCGCAGCACCGTGGCTATGGCCTCCGGTGAGTGCGCATAGTCGACGACGCCCACCGGTGCGCTGTCCTCGTCCAGCGCGCCTCTGTCAGTCCCGACCCCCTTGCCGACCACGCGTTCCATCCGGCCGGGGACCCCGGCGCATGACGCGATACCTGCAGCAGCGGTACCGGGCTCGATGCCGACCTCCACGGCACACACCAGCGCGAGGGCAGCGTTGGTGACATTGAAGGTGGCCGGCAACGGGCTGTGCAGGTCGAGTTGGACCGGGTATGACCCTGCGACGCCGGAGTGGTGGCCGCGCAGGGTAGCGACCATGGTTCCCGGGGGACGACTGGCTCGCACGTTCCCAATCATCCAGTGCGAGGAGGGATCGTCGGCTGTTGAGGTCCCGATGGCCGCGTTCGGAGAGCTCGTGGCGACTGTGGTCAGCGGAACCTGCCCGGCGGTTCGGACCTGCTCGGCAAGGCGGCGGCCGTGGGAATCGTCGGTACAGACCACCGCGGCGCGGCTCCGGCGCGAGGTGAACAACTGGGCTTTGGCCTGGAAGTAGGAGTCCAGGTCGTGATGAAAGTCCAGGTGGTCATGGGAGAGGTTGGTGAACGCGGCGACGTCGAACACGATCCCGTCCACCCTCCCCAGGACGAGGGCATGGCTGGAGACCTCCACGACGACGGCGGTGACCCCGCGCTCCCGCATGAGCGCCAGTAGGGCGTGCAGGTCCGGAGCCTCGGGCGTGGTACGAACACTGATCACCCGCTCGGCCCCGATCCTGGTCTCGACCGTGCCGATCAGCCCGGTACTCCGTCCGGCGTCCCGCAGCGCGGCCTCGACGAGGTAGGCGGTGGTGGTCTTCCCATTGGTGCCGGTGACCCCGATCATGGAGAGTTCGCGCGCCGGCTCCCCGTACACTAGCGCCGATACCGCGCCCAACTGCGCACGGGGATCGTCCACAACCAGCACTGGGACCAGTTCCGGTTCGCGGCCCTCGCGCCATGCCGGCTCGATCAGTTCCGCGCCGGACGGGTCGGTGAGCACGGCCACCGCGCCGCGCTCCAGCGCCTGTGCCACGAACCTCGCACCGTGGGTGTGTGCGCCGGGCAGTGCTGCGTAGATGTCACCTGGTTGCACCGAACGAGAGTCCAGCGTGATGCCCGTGCACGCTACCGCCGCGGGCTCACCACCCGGGGCACTCCCACCCCACGCAGTGGTGAAGCTGCCGAGGCGCTCTGTCACCTGCCGCAGTGCGACTGGTGCCAGACGTGCCGGGCGAAGCTCGCTGGGCTCAGACACGACGCGAGGTTACCCAGCATCGGTGTCGTCGGCGAAGAACGGTAGCTCCGGAGGGGACTCGGTGGAGGGCGGCACGCCTCGTGTCTGTAACGCGAACTGCATGATCTCGGCGAAGGCAGGGCCCGCGAGCGCACCACCGGAGTTTCCGTTGCGCGTGTTGAACAGTGAGACGGCGACTACGTACTTCGGGTCCTCTGCCGGGGCGAAACCCATGAACGAGGCGTTGTACTGCGAGTACTCACCTGTCGACGGGTCCACCCGCTGAGCCGTCCCGGTCTTACCGGCTACCCGGTACCCCTCGACGGTGGCGGGTTCGCCGGTGCCTTCCGGGCTCATCACGGTCTCCATCATGTCCGTCACCCCGTTCGCCGCCGATTCGCTGACCACCCGTTCGGTCTCCTCGGACTCGACCGTCTCCGCACTGCCGTCGGGACTGAGCCGGGCGTCCACGATCGTCGGCTGCACGCGCACCCCGTCGTTGGCGATCGTGGCGTAGGCCGATGCCATCTGGACCACGCTCACCGAGACCCCCTGACCGAAGGAGACGTTGTCCCGCGTGAGGTCGGACATGTCGGTACCGAGATGGCCGCTGGTCTCCCCTGGCAGGCCCAGGTGCGTGGGTGTCCCGATCCCGAACTGGCTGAGGTAGTTCCGGTAGTCCTCCGTTGCCAGTGTCTCCGCGGCCAGCAATGTCCCGACGTTGCTCGACTTGGCGATGATGCCGGCGAGGGTCATCTCCTGCTCTGGGTGGTTGTAGTAATCGCCGATTCGTGCGCCATCACGCTGGATCTGGTCGGGCACCGTGAACACCGTCTCCGGTGTCGCCTCCCCAGCATCCAGCAGGGCCGCCGCCGTCAGCGGTTTGAACACCGAGCCGGGTTCGTACGCGTCCTCGACCGCGCGGTTTCGGCGTTCTGCGGCTTCGGTCTTCCCGGGCTGGTTGGGGTCGACGGTCGGCACGCTGACCAGAGCCTCGATCTCGCCGGTCTCGGTGTTCAGCACGGTGGCCACGCCGGCATCGGCATTCGCCTGCTCGACCTGCTGGGACACGGCCTGTTGGGTGTACCACTGTAGGTCCCGGTCGATGGTCAGCCGCAGGCCTTGACCGGGCGAGGCCTCCGAACCCGACGTCGCCCCGAGTGGGATCTGCTTGCCACCCACGCCCATCTGGTAGCTCAGCGAGCCATCGGTGCCGGCCAGGACATCGTCCCGCGACATCTCCAGTCCCGCCAGACCATGTCCGTCCGCTCCGACGAAACCCAACAGGCTGCCGGCGACCGTGCCGGCCGGATAGTCACGCTGCGGGTTGCTCTCCGCGTTCACACCTGGGAGGTCGAGCTCGCGCACCTGCCGCCACGCCGTACCCGGAACGCCCTTCTCGAGGTAGGCGAACCTATCCTCTCCGGTCAGCTTCTGCTGCAGCTCCGACTCGGGCACGTCCAGCAACGGCGCGAGCTGCAGTGCGTACGCCGCTGGGTTGTCCACCATTGTCTGGTCGACGACGACGTCGTACGCCTCGACGTTTGCCGCCAACACCTGCCCGTCGCGGTCTTGGATCTCGCCTCGTTCAGCGGGCACAGCAATCGTGCGCACTCGGTCACCGCTGGCGGCCTCGGCATACGCGGAGGCATCGAGCCCCTGCAGTTGGACCAGCCGACCTCCCACGAGCGACAGCAGAACGGCTAGCCCTATCAACGCGACGCGCAGCCGCTTGCGCGGGTCGGCCAACCGGACCCGGCGCGGAGCACGACCGGGTCGACGGGCGTTGGGCTTGGTGGATCCGCTCCGCCGCGGACGGTCATCGTGCTGGCGCTGGTTGTGCGCCCGCTGGCTGCGTTGACCGCTTGCCGGCTTGCGTGGCCGGTTCCGCGATTCGCTGTCTCGCTTGGCGCCCGTTTTGCTGCCTGTTTTGCTGCCCGTTTTGGCGCCCGTCTTGCTGCCCGTCTTGGCGCCCGTCTTGCTGCCGGTCCGCTTCGCGTCACGTCCCTGCGGGTGCTTGGAGCGCCCGGGTGGCTTCTCGCTCACTGGCTGCTCCCCGAGTCGCCGCCGGACCGCGAGCCGGGCTCCACCTCGAGCAGCTCGGGCTCCTCGGCGGGCGTCATCCCGGCTCGTTGTGCCTGCTCGGCCAACGACCCCGGGGCCGAACGCTCGGCGACCTCGCCGGAAAGTTCGGCCTGTCTGTCCCGCAGCTGTGTCATCTCCGAGCTCATGTCATCCAGCACGAAGGCGTTGTGCTGCAGTGCGGTACTGAGCATCAACAACCCGATCAGGCCTGCTCCCAGCAGACCCAGCACCAGCGCGACGAATGGCGCACGCGGCGCGGTGGACCGGTGCTGCTGCACCAGCCTCAAGGTGGGACGTGCCCAGCCGGTGAGGTGTCGGGCTGTCGAAGACATCGCGCCCCGTGTGGCCGGTTGCTGACTCATGCGGCCTCCCTGATCCGTTCCACGGCGCGCAGCCGCGCTGAGGCGGCCCGCGGGTTCGTCTGTATCTGGGTGTCCGAGGGCTTCTCCGCTCCCCGGGTCAGCAGTCGCAGGGCCGGACGATGCTCTGGCAACTCGACGGGCAGGCCGCGTGGAGCCGAGCTCGTCGAGCCACGGACAAAGGTCTGCTTGACCTCCCGATCCTCCAAGGAGTGGTACGACAAGACTGCGAGCCGCCCGCCCACACCGATCAGCTCGACCGCCGCCGGCAGCGCACGTCGGAGCGCTCCGAGCTCGTCGTTGACCTCGATGCGCAGCGCCTGGAACGTGCGTTTGGCCGGATGCCCGCCGCTACGCACCGAAGCAGCCGGAACAGTAGAGCGCAGCAGCTCGACCAGCCGCGCGCTCGATTCGAACGGTGCATGTGCTCGTTCGCGAACGATGGCCGCCGCGATACGGGCCGCGAATCGTTCCTGTCCGTACTCCCGCAGGATGCGAGACAGCTCGTCCTGCGGGTAGGTGTTGAGCACATCGGCCGCACGTTGGCCACGACCCTGATCCATCCGCATGTCCAGCGGCGCGTCGACCGCGTAGGCGAACCCACGCTCGACCAGATCCACCTGCCGCGAGGAGATGCCGAGGTCGAATAGCGCGACAGACAGCCCGTCCGGGGTGTGCTCAGCCGCGACGGCGGCGATGTCGTCGTACACCGCCTGAACGGGCACGAACCTGCTGCCGAAGTGCTGGAGTCGATCGGCCGCGTGTCGCAGTGCGTCGCGGTCGCGGTCGACGCCGACCACGCGGGCCTGCGGGCACTCCCGCAACAGGGCTTCCGCGTGACCTCCCATACCCACCGTTGCGTCGATGGCTGTCGCGCCAGTGTGGCGAAGTGCCGGGGCCAGCAGTTCCACGATGCGCTCGAGCATCACCGGCACGTGTGGCGCGTCTGCCTGCATGGCTCCTCCTCTCCACACTTCTGGTCGCCTTGGGTCGGATGCCGGCTGTGCTGCTCGCACCGTCTCGTCGTCGTCAGGTCCCCGGCCGCTCCAGCGGTTCCGGCGGTTTTCGCCGGGTCCCAGTCAGGTAGGTGCCTGTGGCCCATCTGGCGCCGGGGAAGTGCGTCAGAGGGGCGCAGGCGGCCGGGGGCCTCACGCGACGACACGGTCAGAAGACGCCGGGTAGCACCTCCTCGGAGATATCGGAGAACAGCGGTTCCTTCTCGTCCTGGTAGGTGTTCCAGGCCTCGGAGTCCCAGATCTCGACTCGCGTCATGGCGCCGACGACGGTGCACTCGCGGGTGAGACCGGCGTAGCTTCGCAGTCCGTTCGGGATGGTGATCCGTCCCTGCTTGTCGGGCACCTCGTCCGAAGCCCCGGCGGCGAGCATCCGGGCGAAGTCCCGCGCGCCCCGGTGGGTGAAGGGCGCCGCCCGAAGTTGGTCGGTGAACCGGACGAACTCATCACGTGGCCAGACGTAGAGGCACCGTTCCTGGCCCCTGGTGATCACGACACCCTCCGCAAGGTCTTCACGGAACTTTGCCGGCAGGAAGATCCGGCCCTTCTCGTCCAGTCGTGGTGTGTGGGTGCCGAGAAACATCCAGCCTCCCCCACCGGGTCACGAGTGGCCATCTCCTCCATCGTGCTCCACTGTACTCCACTTCACTCCACGTGCAACCCTGGCACACCCCGTCCTCCCCACTCGGCCCCAAAGCAGGCGCAGAACTCGAGACCCGGCGACCGTGAGTCGAATGCGCCCGACGCCCTATGCTTGTTGCGGCCCGATCCCATCCGAACCGTGCCGACCTCGGCTCCTTCCGCCGCGTAGTCTGGACACCACACAGGAGGACCTACGTGACGTCGCTGAACAGTTCTGCGCGTGCCGATGCGGACGCCACGCCGCCCGAGGCAGATTCGACGGTGGCCGGACACCTCGGCCAAGAGCTCGTGCATGCGATCAGCACCGTGATCGAGGGCAAGCAGGACATCATCCGCCTCGCGGTGACCGCCTTGCTCGGCGAAGGTCACCTGCTGATCGAAGACGTCCCGGGCGTCGGCAAGACGATGCTCGCCAAGGCGCTCGCGCGTTCGATCGACGGTTCGGTCAAGAGGATCCAGTTCACGCCCGACCTCATGCCCAGCGACGTGACCGGTGTGTCCGTCTTCAACCAGCAAACGCGCGAGTTCGAGTTCAAACCTGGAGCTGTATTCGCCAATATTGTGGTCGGCGACGAGATCAATCGTGCGTCACCGAAGACCCAGTCGGCGCTGCTGGAGTCGATGGAGGAGCGCCAGGTGACCGTCGATGGGCACACCTCAGCCCTGCCGCCACCGTTCATGGTGATCGCGACGCAGAACCCGATCGAGATGGAAGGCACCTACCCACTCCCGGAGGCACAGCGCGACCGCTTTATCATGCGGTTGGCTATCGGCTACCCCGCGGCCAGTGCCGAACGGAGCATGATCGACACCCACGCCAGTGCCGCAGCACTGGAGTCGCTGCAACCCGTCACCGACGCGAGCACCGTCGCCGCCGCGGTGCGCGCCATCCGAGCGGTGCATGTGGCCGACGATGTGAAGGACTACGCGATCTCGCTCACCTCGGCCACTCGCCAGTCGCCCGAGATCCGGCTCGGTGCCTCGCCACGGGCCACCTTGCATCTCGTGCGGGCGGCGCGGGCGCATGCGGCCATGGACGGGCGCGACTTCGTCCTCCCCGACGACATCGGACATCTCGCCGTTGCCGTTCTGTCCCACCGGCTGCTGCCCTCGGCCGAAGCACAGGTCGCACGTCGTGACGCGGGAGCGATCATCACCGACCTCGTCGAGTCCAGGCATGTACCGGTCGGTGGCCGGCACGGACGATGAGCGCAGCGCTGAGATCACTCACCCTACGGGGCGGTGTCTTCATCATCGCGGGGGTGACGATCGGCGTCATCGCGCTGCTCCTGGGCCAACGTGATCTGCTGCGAGCCGGGATCCTGGTGCTCGCTCTGCCACTACTCAGCCTCATTCTGACCACTCGCTCGACGTTGCGGCTCACCGGGCGGCGCGAGATCGAACCCGCAAGAATCGCGGCCGGGGACACGGCCACCGTTCACCTCCGGATATCCACCGGACGCCGGCTTCGAGCCGGCAGCG
>Ga0079225_10001297_pt1 | contig 13952 bp, 7 predicted proteins | sample Poulit2012_FD_76344 | JGI IMG/M metagenome (GOLD analysis project Ga0079225, IMG submission 76344) | Agricultural soil microbial communities from Georgia to study Nitrogen management - Poultry litter 2012 | ecosystem: Environmental > Terrestrial > Soil > Agricultural land | place: USA: Georgia...
ATGACTATCTCTAGTACAAATAATTGGTTTGTATGCTGACTCTAAAATTTTGATAATACCTATTGTCTTCCCATTTAAATGATAAGTTTCACGAACAAATCTAATTTGTTGATTAAAATTATTATTTATTTCATTACTAATTTCCGCATCATCTACATAATTAAAATTTGTTATACCTACAATTACTCGAGGTGAGTCACTTATACCAAAAATGATTAGCCCACCACTTGTATCGGCAAACGAACCTATTGCACGAAGATATTTTGATCTAGTCTTCCTATTTGACCAATCAAATGTTTTTTTAAATTCAATTCTGACTCCTTCTCTTCGGTTAAGAACATCGCCATCAACATTTGAAAAAAACTCATCCAGTTCTTCAGTAGATAATTCATCTAAAAGGCTCATTAGTACCCCCCAAACTAGTTCTGTTTTTTTTACAATAACTAATATAATAAGGTTAGACATTCCATTATTACCTTACAGCTTATCGTTGGAATCGATTATGCATGTAGTAGACTAAATCGCTTTCAATTTATAATATTATTATGGAAAAAACCTTTTGTAATCATCCGTTGCAAAATTATTTGAGCTATATAATGTTTTAAATGAATAATATTAGAAAGAGATTGGTTTTATGGATAATTAAATTAACAAAGAATTATCCAATCACACTTTGTGGACTGGAGATCCAAAGCAATAATGTCGAGCTACTAATTGACATTCAATTAAATAGCTTCCAAACATGGTTTTTTATTCTTAATATTTTTTTACCCTGTTACCTTCCATTCTTTCAAAACATTGTACTGGTTAACATAATATACATGTACATACTCAATAATCTCGCCCAACTCTTCTAAATCAGTTTCTTTCATCTCGAAATTCGGATCGTTTGTCAAAATAATAAATCTCTCTTCTCCGTTAAAACGCTCACTTGTAAAATCAATCATTCCTAAATTGTCATATTGCCTTACATTTAGTCTACCATTTTCCTTTTCGTAATTAACAATAAGATCATAATAATCCTCAGCTATCATTCTATTACTGCTACTCATTGGGATAAGTTCTAATGACATAATCCTTTTTGGTGGTTTCATTGCGACATTTTTTTGTTGATTAATTAATTGAATTCTTTCTGACTTTTTCATATCTAAATCAATTAACCTAGCATTCATTTGATTAATCAATGCACTATTTCGGTTATCAACGTTTTCCTGGCGATATGTTTCAAGTCTCTCTAATGTTTCTCTATATTGCTGATTAAACGTTTTTTCTAAAAACATTTGCATCTTATTCAATTTGTCCTCGCGATTAGAAAGTACATCATTTCTAATTTTTAACGCATGCTCCATCACTATTACCGATATCTCTGTATGAGTTGTATGTTCTTCCAGGGCTACTTTTTTAAACAGATGTTGAAATATCCAATTTTTATTCAAAATAATGATTTTATCATTCGCTCTTTTAGCAAAGTGAATTAATTTTCTCTCTACTTCTAGTCCAGTTCCATCCATAATACCGATTTCATATATTTCTACATTCAATTGCTCTGGAACATCCGCTATCACCTGCAAATGATTCCATGACTGTCCACCAATTTCTTTTTTCATTAAATCCATTGCAATTTGAAATAATGGATGTATATCTGTTATTAAAGGTACCTGTTCAGATTCATTTTTTATCGAATTCGTATATCGATAACTTTCTGTTTGTTCTTCTACAACTTCAAACATTTGATCGCGAATAAATTTCGGCAATCGTTCAATACGTAAGACTCTATTATCATTTGATTTATTGATTCTAACACGCTTTTTTTCTAAAATATAAGTAACAAAATCAGAATACGAATGGCGTGGAATTCGTTCTATCCGCCAACTATTTGTATCCCTTTTTAAATCTTTCAGATCAATCTCGTCTTCTACTAACCTTTCTTCTTCAACAAGTTTGAGTAGATTGTTATTCTCATTCGACAATGTCTTTTCCATATTAGCAATTATATCATCTAGATTTTCCCTATCAATAATTGCCTCTTGCATTAAACTGGCCATGCTATCAAAATTATCCTCTAGCACTTCGCCGATAAAGTCATAGACTAGGTCAGATCCTAGATCAGTTCTCATCTGCTCCATTTTATCTAAAAGCCTTGCCATTACACTACCTTCACGTGTGTTCTTTGCAACCATATTAAATACGAATACTTCATTTTTTTGCCCAATACGATGTATTCTGCCCATTCTTTGCTCAAGTTTGTTGGGATTCCACGGAATATCATAGTTAATTAATTGATTACAGAATTGCAAGTTAATTGACTCACCACCCGCATCAGTTGTAATCATGATTTGGCAATCAGTCCTTCGAAATAATTCAACCTGTTCGCGTCTTTTATCCATCGATAAGCTACCAATTATTTTTGCAACCCGTGGTACTTGTTTCAGTAGATTTCTTTCTAAAAAACGGAGTGTATCAACTGATTCAGTAAATATAAGTATTTATTCATCTCTTTTTAATAATCTCTCTTCCCCAAACAATGTTTCTTCAAGTTCTTGATACTTTTTGTCCACCACATATAATTTAATGTTCTCAGCTTGTTTAATTAATTGTTCTAATACAAACATTTCCTTTCTTAATTCATCTAAATCAACTACATCAACCGATTCTTCTAATTGCCTTTCTATTTGTTCCTGTTCAAAACCACTCTCATCTAGATAATCTTCCGTATCTATTTTCTTTAATCGATTCATATATCGTTTTCTCTCGGCATCTGTTTGTTTATATAATTCTTCTAATCTGCTAAATCTTCGTTGTAATGATAAATAAATTGCCTCTAATGATGAGCTTAATCTTCGTTGGAGCAGCATCATTGCAAAAGCTGTACTATTACTACCATTATTTATTGCCCGGTTAAAATAATATCGCACATAGCCTGTTACTTCTTCATACAAATTGAACTCCTCTTCTGTTAGTTCGAATTGAATTGTTTTAGAAGTTCGCCTTGGAAAAATCGGTGTACCATCAAAATGATCTAAATTTTCTTTTAATCTACGAATAATAAATGGATTCGCTTTTTCTCGCAAACTCTCATTAACACTACTATGAGAAAATATATCTTCATCAATCAATCGCATTAAATGTCTGAAGTTTTCAGTATCTCCCTTATGGGGAGTTGCTGTCAGCAATAAACAATGCTCTGTTTTTCTTAAAAGTGATTCGCCTAATTGGTACAATTTTGTTCGAAACACTTTTTTCTTTGCTGTACCTTGTGTATATGCTGCCATTTTATGTGCTTCATCAACAATTACTAAATTAAAATCTGCTTCCTGAATGAGTGCACGCACATCATCACGTACTGACCAGTACATGGATGCAAGACAATATTTATTTTCAACGAAGGGATTTTTAGTTCCGTATTCCCTTAATGTATTTCGATTAATGATATGGAAATGTAATTCGAATTTTTCATCTAACTCTTCTTGCCATTGTCTTAATACAAGTGGTGGCACTAAGATTAAAATTCGATCAACCTTTAACCTTGCATGTAATTCCTTAATTAACATACCAGCCATAATTGTTTTACCCGCTCCTGGATCATCTGCAAGGAGAAAACGCGTTTGAGAAGTTTGCAACATTCTGCCATATACCGCTTCTATTTGATGTGGTAGTGGAATAATTTTTGCATTCCCTAACGCCTTAGTTTTTGAATAAGTTACTTCATTACGTAACGATAAATACTGTAAGTACATTTGCACTTCCTCAGGAGTTATTCCCCTTTGAGAAACTTCTTCTGATCGGATAAATGTTTTTAATTTATCCCTCTCAATAATACGCTCATAAAACCTGTTCGAATCTACACCAATCGCTTCAATCGTGACAAATTCAGCAAATTGTTCACATTTTTTTATCTTCACTAGCTCTGGAAAATATGTACTTTGCACAATTTCATCTTTATGTAACATTGTTTACCTCCTTATAGCAAGAAAACCTTACTCACAACTAGAATAAGGTTTAATATATATGATTTTTTTCAACAACTAAATCATTGATCCCTTGATAATAAAAAGAGAAACTTTTATCTTCTCTTAATTCAAATAAATTTAGATCAATATCAAATGGAAACAAGAAAGGATGTTGATGAATACTATTAATATATAATGAATTTGTATTTGTAAGCTTTATTAGTGCATGAATAATAAACGCCTGTAAATCCACATTATCAATTATAATTGGTTTATTTTTTTGATGTGTTCTATTTTTAATCGGTAAAATAACTCCCCAAGCCCTCATGCATGATAACACTGCACCTGTAGCAACTTCCACCCTTCTCCTATCACCATATGTTGCCTTCATTCTACGCCCAATCACAACACTAGATATATCATCTTGTAAGTGAAATAATCGACCAAGTTCATTAACGACATCTTTGAAAAAGGGATATGCAACCATCGTCATTATCCAGTGAGCAAGAAGACGTTCATCTCTATCTAAACCCTGAAAAACATCCAACAATCCATCCCGCATTATAATTACATCTTCATCAACTACATACCATATTTTCATCAGCATCGTTATGGCGTTCTTCCTTGATTTAGCACCACCTATATCATTTCGTAAATAACTATCCAAAATCGCATACATATCTTTTCGTTTATTTGTTTTCGCTTGGATAGCAGTATAATCTAGATGATGTAATAGAATTTTTTGATCAAAACCAACTGGTTTAACCATGTTATTCACTTCCTTGATTTTTTTGCACTTTGACAAAGGGAACGATCACTTCCTCAATACTTATTCCACCATGTGTAATTAATTCCTTATCTTTTTGCGTAAATGCTTCCCCATACTGTGAAAATAATGCATAATAATCTCCTGGTAATCCTACATTAGACCATGACTGTCCCGGTATAGTCTCGGCCGCAGCCTGATAGAATGTCTTATCATTATATAGTCTTACCCGTTCCCCACGCTGATCAACGAGTACTCCCTCTGAAAATCTACCTATTCCCTTTGCTACTGTATTCCCATGATCTGAAGTGATATAGATCGTGTAGTTTGCATTAATTAAATCATTTAATAGATTGGTTAAATAATCGGATTTCAGCCAAATATTTAAATCAGAAGCAATACTTTCCTCACCTAATACAGCATGATGACTAAACTGATCGATTACATCAATAACAGCGCCATAAATTTTTGTTGATTTTTTTGATAAGCCTTTAACCATTTTTACATCATATGCTTCTTTCCCCATACTTTTTTGATATGTGACGTATTGCTTCATTACTCCTTGTTTTTCCCAAAACGTCTTCCACAAACGCTCTTCCGCATACGTTGTATGAATTGTTTTTGGAAAATGTAATGGCATCAATCCCGAAAATATTGATTGCCTTGACACAGAAGTTAAAGTTGGCACCCAGGAAAATACACCTTTTTCTTCAAAAATAAAATCTTTCGTTTGTAAATACTTTTGAATCGTTCGCCACTGGACAAAACTCATTCCATCTAATACTAATAAGGCAACCTTTTCATTTTCTTTTCTTGCTTTATTAATTACTTGGGGTATATGATGTACTAGTTTTGGATTAGGGTATGGTGGTAAGCTAAGTAATGTATGAAATCTCTCCTTCATCCAATCATTAAATGAATTGTTTATCTTCTGGAATAGAGTTGTTTCAGCCTCTTTATATGTTGATAGATCATGCTGGATGATTGTCGTTTTATATTCTGATACCAGTTTGATAATTTCTATCCATTCTTTATATTGCCGGACACTCTGTAGTTCTTCATAAATTTTTTCCTGAAGAAACAATAATTTTTCCTCTTCATTATCTAACATATCCGGCATTTCTATACCAAGTTGCATCCATTTTGGTATATTAGCATTTTTTACACTAGTCGTTCGTTTAATTACACCTTCTAAAAACAAATCACTCATTAATCTTCTCACATCACTATGTACGAGTGGATGATTAAAATAATCCACAAATCCGTCATTAATTTGTCCAATTTCTACACGAGAAACTTCATTCACAAATGCTTCCCACATTTTCCCGATATACTCAAAAAAATATGTTTGTGAATTCAATAATTTTCTGACTGGAAGTTTTATAAACGTGTGGTTTTCATCCCACTTATTTAATAAAAACTGTTGAATAATAGTTGGTAAAGCACGTTTTTCATAATGAAGTGATAATAATATTTTATATAAATCAACTTCACTATTGATGATTTCATATGGAATTTTATACAAATATTTAACGAGAAATTCGGTCGTTTCCCTATCAGAATCTGTTCCTTGATAAGAAGAATAAACATCATAAAGAACATCTAATTCATCAATAGCTAATCCTCGAATAATTCTTGTTGATAACTTTGGGAAAATCTGTTTCAACGTTAATTCCACTTGACTAGCTTGTCTTACATATTCATAAGGAAAAGTGACCGCATCATTTGTATAAACAAGTAATTTATATGGAGTGTCATGTTGGCGATAATTTTGCTCAAATGTGTAACGAAATGACACGCTATCTTCAAAACGAATAATCTCATAATCAAGCCCTGTAAGTTCACGCAAAATAATTTCATCATTTAACAAAAAATCAGTATCGTGAACTAACACCATTGAACCCGGTTCATAATTAAATGTATCAATTATTTTTTTACGCCAACTAGACATCTCCATCATCCTTTATGAATCTAACAATATACTTGCATTATCATAAAACATTAATAACTTATCATCTTCTTGGATAATCTTCTCAGGAAGTCTATCTCCTACTTCAACAATCTTCTTGAAATCTTTCTCACTATACGCTTTTTTGAAACCTGCACGGACTGCCTCAGTTCTAAACTGGCGTAGTTTCTTTTTGTTTCCTTGTAGTTCGGATAAATATCCTTCAAACTCCCGCAGTAAGGAACGTTCACGCAATTTTTCTAAGTCCGCCTGTTTAGATGGATCTGGAACATACCAACGATTCATTGCTTTAGCTATAACATCGGGATTATCCGGTTCCAATCTCCTTAAATCTTTATAGTTCCTTCGTAAGTAAGATACAATTTGATCTGGAACATTTCCAGTCCCAGTATAATTTAAGAAGTTTTGATTTAACAGATCATCTAATTCTGGGAGAACCTCATGTTTAGCAATATGCAAAATCTCCTTCATAAAATTAGGTTGAATATCCTGTCTGCTCTGTGGTTTTCTCATCAATTGTTGACGAATCCACTCAATCGCACTATTCTCGTCTGAAACAAATAAGCTCTGTTGCGAAAATTCTTTCACCAATATACGCTTTTTATCATATTCAGCAACTTGACTCTCTATAAATGCCATCCCATCACGCATTGGAAAACGTTGTGCAACTCCTTCTTGGAACTCAGCAGAAGAGATTGGAACTGGTAAACTGTTTTGGACGTGGTATGCAACCATTCTGTCATAAAGTATTCTTGGTGTTCGCTCAGAAATTATTTCAGCATTTCCCTTTTCTCCTTTAAAAACAGGGAGTTTCTCCAAGTGTTGTGTAACAAATAACCAGGCAGATTCTGCCGTATTTTTAAACTTAAAAATTTCATCTACATTTTCCTTTTTAGGCTTGTATGCTGAAATAATTAAATCTTGTTTTACTGCTGTTGTTGTTGTAACAGCCTTAAAACTCCCTTGTTTTTTATCTAATGCCGAAACATTTGCTATAATAAATCCTGATTTTTGGAGTGACTCTTGTATAGCATTCCATATTGCAGATTTTGAATTACTAAATTGGATTGTCATCCATCTATTTGGTTTTAATATCCTATTATATTCGGAAAAGCATCTCGTCATTAGATCCATATACTCAAATATCCCTTTTCTATGGGTTTTATTCATTATTGCTTCCTTTTCATAATTCGTAAATATCCCCAACCAACCTTCCCAGACAAAATTTAATTCTGAGTACATTAAATTACTCCCAAACGGTGGATCAATAAAAATATAATCTATACTATTATTATTCAATTTTAAATCCGTGGATGAACCCGTCATAACTAGACCTGAGTGTAATGGATTATACCTTACCTTGGTAAAATCCCTCAATTTATGTTTTAGTAATTTTAGTGCAACATTTTCAGTCCATAAAGATGGAACATAGTAAGTACCACTCACCGTGCTCATCTTTCTATTAATTGTAAATTTATACATTTTCGTGGTCCTAATCATTGAAGAGGTTAGCCAAGATTTTAAAATTGGTATCCCTTTAATCTCTTTTGCCCGACTGTAAAGGTGTGATAATACAATTAAATTACGCTTTGGATATAAATGATGGATATGGGTTATTCCAACTTTATCATTTCTTCTTGCCTCATCACCATCAATCATGCGATCCATTGGAAATTCCTCTTGAATTTCATATTTATCAACTTTTTCTAATAAGTCAAGATCAGAATTATCTACAGGTCTTTCATATCGCTTTCCTTGAAACGTATAGTTTACCATCACTGGAATTTGTTTAACCTTTCTTATAGATTTGTGTAAGGCAGAATCATATATGGTTTCAAAGCATTTCTCTAATTCTTTTTTATTAAGTTCCTTATTACAATTTTCACAGTTAAACTTATCATGAATTTTTTTTGTTTCTAGATCTACTGCATGATTCCAAAAAGTTAACTCATTATCACAGTTCGGACATATAAATATATCACTCCAAACAACATATTCTATTCTACCTGTACTGTAGGTATTATTATCAATATAATGTCGAACCTCATACATCCACCCAAATTTCTGTTCAGTCTCTTCTATCAACCTATTTGCTTGGATTTTAAACAAATCAATATCGTTCGGTAAATTATAACTACTTCCTATAAAAGATGCAATTGGCGAAAGGTCATTTACAATACTTTTCCTATCCCCTAGTGAGGAAATAAATTTATTCCCCTCATAAATATCTTTACCTTGAAGACTATATCCTAAGTCTTCGACTATTTTACCATCATTACATGATGCCGCGGCAACGCCCGTCATTCCAGTACCAGAAAATCCATCAAATACAATATCACCTGGTTTTGTATAATTTAAAATAAAACGCATTATTGATTTATGTGGAGTTTTTGTATGGTAACTATGTGCCATATAAACCGGGTCACTTCTTCCATCCCTAACATCTGATGCAAATGGCTCCCTATGATACTCTTCCTCTAGATCTCTCCCATATTTTTCTATCTTCTCTTTTTCCCATTCTTCGATAAAATCATTTATCCATGGGTTAGGACATGCTGTGTAGTAAGGAGGGTCAGATAATGCGATAATATCTTCATCTTCTCCGATTGGAAATCCTTCTATTTCTTTTAGTTCAGGTAATTTCTTTCTTAGTTCATTTCTAAAATGCTTCCGACGTTCTTCATCATTTTCAAAGGTCATACCTAAGCAGACGACCGGTTGGTCATCTGCTTTTGATGCTGACATTTTTAGTGAAAGTTGTTCATTATCTTTGGACATGTTTACTCCTCCAACCTATTTTTTAACGATTATCCGTACTCTGTCTTGGTTACTATTTCCAACAATATCGTTTAATAATTTCTTGATGTTTTCTTCTATCTCTTTTACTGTAAGTGGGTTACCATCACCAAACACTTCCATAATTTGATTCGTACTTAATTGCTCTTTATGGATTCCCTTCATGACAGTATTTATCGTTTGTATCAACCCATATGAAATAGGCAACTTAAATGCCTTACGTTCGATTAATTCATGTATTGACTCTTTTTGTTTTGCATCTAATAATGCGATGCTTTCTTGTACTAATGAATCATTGAAATTTGTTACAATCGAATCTGTCCATACATCTAAAATACCATACAAATCATCAGCCATTTCTGATAATGATTGTGCTTCATATATGCTTTCTTCCCGCGGATTAAAGTTACATGTATTACATTGCGGACTATTTTGTAATGTATTTTGCGTTAAATGATAACACACTTTAAATTGCTTTAGTTTACTTTCCCATTCCATAAACTCTTTCGTATCGGGCAATATTTCAATACCATCAGCTAACATTTTAATAGCTCTGTATTCATTACTTTGCAGCATTTCAGCCTTCTTCTTTTCTTCTGTTGCATTAAGGCGTTTTTTCTGATGTAGGTCAAAGTAATAATCAATATACTCTTTTTTCAATCGTTCAAGATCGGCAATGTCAGCACTACAATCTTCATTATTTTTAAGGGATAAGCTTAAATTGTCTAACACGATATCAACCTGTTCATTCCACACAGGATTTGGTGAAACAATCAGTTTTGCCTGTACTAAATAATCTGCAATAATTCGGTAGTCATTTATTTTACCTTGAAGAATAATAAGTTCTTTTAATTTACCTAAGTTTTTCTGTTCTTCTTCGATACGAGCCATATCAAATTTCAGATTCATCATTTTAGCTCTTGTATTATACACCTGAAGTCCCTGTAGAAATTCATTTAAACTAGACAGTTTTGATTTTATTTCAGACATTTCTTCATCTGTAAACAATAAGCCATCCCAAATTTGGAACTTTGTATCTAGATTTGCCATCATTTCTACAACATTTTTAGTAGCAATTCTAGAATTTTTAATGATATCTATAATCGCAAAATCCACATTATCCTGCTTTGAGAAATTTATTTGTCTAGGATCAAACAGGTTTAACAAAGCCTGAATCTCACCCACTGGTAGTCCTGTCGGCTCTTTAATGTGACTGAAGTAAGTAAGCCTCTCTACAGGTATTTGGATAAATTCAGAGAAATTCATTGCTTCATATTGCGTTCCTTCAACAGTAACAACAATTTTCCCATCAATTATTAATGCCCCTAAGATAACGACTAGCAACTCTGGCTCTAAATCATATTTCTTCGTCAATCGTTTATCTGGACTACCTTGCGAGGTTGAGATGACCTCTATAAGCTCATTTTGATTTAATACTTGCCCTTTTTCCTTATCAGCTAATAAATCGACAATCCACTTAGCACGTTCCGTTTTTCTAGTTGTTGTATTCCCTTGTTCATCTAGTAATACTAAACCATCTAACAAAACTTCTCCCTGCGATGTTCGCCTTCCATTCAAATACTCTAGCGCATCCTTTACATATGTGTGTAAATTTTCCTTTGTCAAGTATGTTCCTTCTAATTTTCTAAAAGCAGGATAGTCAGGATATTTGACTGCGAACCATTCTGATAAAAAGTCCTGTGATACTGAATCGATTACTTCAACTAATGTATCAGGATTTTGCGGTAAAAAGAAACCATGGTCTAATACAGAACCTGTTTTCCCTTTATAAATTACTTCATATGCATCCACTAAATTATCTCTTAACCATTTAATTAAACCCTTTTGATAGGTTGAAACCTTTTCGGTGTATAATTTTTTATTTGTTGAAGTGTCATTACTCATTTGCACAGCTCCACCATATTTTCGCAGAAGCTCTACAAATGTTTCATTCCTATCTCTTAATTTAAAGAATACTTCATCTTCTTTTTCTTCATCTTTAAACTTTGGAACTTCAAATGCCTGGAGCATATAAATATAAAAGTCTCTTTCTGGTTGTGCTGTTGAACGCTCGTTTGGTGCACCAAAAAACAAATAACCCTGTCTTTTAACACGTCTATCCATCCAAGGCAGCTCATGTAACCAAATCTTATAATTTTGAACATAGGATGTTACATCAGTAACTTCCATCGCCTTTTTAAGAATATCGAAATAATAAGTATCTAATTGATGGTCAGATAACCCTTCCCCTCGTTGAGAGATAAGTTCATCTACTGGTATTGATTCATCAATATTTATAAAGTATTGATTATTGCTCTCGTTTATTGATATAAATTGAAAACTCGCAGCTTCACGAATATTTTTAATTACTGATTCAATTGTCACTTTTAAAAAGTTTGCTGCTTCATCCTCAAAATCAAGCAAGGTTGCTTGTCCTAAAAAAAGTTTATCTCTTAAGGTATCAGAAGTTAATCCAATTGGGATTTTCAAATCATCTGTTGTCAACCTAAATACAGCAAGGGCATTTACAATCTGATTTGCCATTGCCTGATATGGTCGTTTAACTCCAGCCTGAATTGTCCCACGCAGAGTTATCACTTTTTCCATAACTGTTTTCACTCGTGCGTTCGATTTTAATGATGAGTCCCCTTCAATGTATGTCCAATAGCGATCAAACGAAACAAATCCTGGTGAGTCTGTTGGCACTTCATTGTCATGAAACTTTTTAATTTCATTTGTTATCGTTTGGAGTGCCACTCGCTGTTCACCTATTGAAACTTGTTCAAACATTTCCAAATAGGCTGGATGGATTGGAAACATGTTCACATAGTCTTCCATTTGTTCAGATAAGCCATCATATAGTTTTGTAAATCCACCTAAATGCTCTCGAATCAGCGCCTTTTGTCGGTCATCTTTTTTCAATAATCGTTCTGACACAACATAAGCTATATCTTCACGAACGATACGGGTTTCATGAAATCGTTCCTTTACCCTTCTTAGCGAATCAGCTACGAAACTGAATTTAGGGTTATCAAACAACATTTCTTGAACCCCTGAAATGAAACGAAAACGTGTACCTTGACACACTTCACCAATTTCTCTTAAAAAACCTAAATCTAGTGTTAGTTCCTGCTCTTTTCTACCACGTAAATAATCAAGTAACTCATCAATTACAAGCATTAAACCCTGTTCTGGGTATTCTTCATGGAATAATTCCATCATTTCAAATAACATATCTTTATTATTTGTCACTTCCGCAACAGACGGAAAGGTGTAGTCAATGCCCATTTCTGAGAGTCCATCTTCTAAATGTTGGCAAATTATATCGCGTAAAGACATAGTTACCGCACCAAGTTCTTGACGTATCACTTTGAACTTGCCTTCTATTTCTTTAGCTTTTTCAGCAACTGCTACATTTTTAATATAATTTGTTGCCCCCTCCATTTCCGCAATAGTTGAAATGACACTCATTAAATGTGATTTACCTGATCCATAATTCCCAACAATTAATAAGCCTTTATTGTCCACAATTCGATCATATTGAATTTGCTCAAATATATCATGGATTAATCGATCTGCCATATTATCAGAAATAACATATGTATGTAGTAGTTGTATCGCTTTTTCATTGTCATTTGCTTCTCGTAATTTAACAACTGATTCTACTGGCTCAAATGTAATAAGTTCATTGTAACGTAACATACTCATTCCCCCTATTTAATTTTCAATTACCTTACCTTTATAATCGTGACATTCATAATATTCCGGATGACCATATTCTGCGTAAGTTAAAGTCTCATCCACATAGTTGCCCGGCCAATTAACGATGATTTTATTGCTTTTACTTAAGTTCTCCAACAGCCGAATGGGATCTACTCTTAGTTCCGGAGAGAATAAGATATCGATATAATTGAGATAGTATAGTTCATTTTGAGTTTGGAGTGAATTATTAATTATATTTTCAATCTGTAATGGGTATTTATTTTTTGGAATCTGTATAAGAGCCTCACTAACAATTAAGTTAATGTTAATTTCATAAAGTTCCCCATTATATAATTCTTTTAAATCTATTGTAAGGTTATTAAGACATAGGAAAATCAACTTATTCCATCTTATATCCAGTTGCTTAATTTCCTTTTCTATTTTTTGTCGCAACATATCAGATCTTCCTTTTTTATATTTTCTGAATACCCATCCTCTTAATAGTACAAAATACCAATGAGATATTCTAAATTATATTCATGAGTGGCTTAGGGTCTAATACATTTTTCCATTAATTCCCCTTATGTAAATGAATGGATATTAATTCCCTCATTGCTTTTCAAATGAATTTTAAGTATTAATTTATCAATGTGTGTAGTACTTTTGCCTAAATTAAAAACTTCATCTAATTTTTTATATTTTGAGAACCTTTTTTGTTCAATATCTCTATTATAACAGATAAAACCTCCTTGTAACATTTCCAAATAAT
>Ga0079225_10001298_pt1 | contig 13950 bp, 27 predicted proteins | sample Poulit2012_FD_76344 | JGI IMG/M metagenome (GOLD analysis project Ga0079225, IMG submission 76344) | Agricultural soil microbial communities from Georgia to study Nitrogen management - Poultry litter 2012 | ecosystem: Environmental > Terrestrial > Soil > Agricultural land | place: USA: Georgia...
AATAAACACGAAAGAAAGTCATGTCAGATAACACAGCAATTGAAATAAGTGATGCGTCGGGTGCAGCTGCTATTGAGCAAATCACCCGTGGCGAAATCGACGCGCAAGTCGCAACAGCAAAACGGTATCCGCGCGATATTCGGCAGGCAAAAGCGGATATGGAAGAGTTGGCAACTCTCGACGAAGAGACAGCGCAATCCATGTTTTACAGCCTTCCCCGAGGCGGCAAAAGCATTCAGGGGCCGTCGGTAAGAATGGCTGAGGTAGCCATCGCTTGTTATGGCAATATTCGGGCCGGGGCACGTGTAATCAACGTAGATACTGACGCTTGTGTAGTCACCGTTCAGGGCGTAGTGCATGACCTGCAAAAGAACATAGCAGTGACGGTGGAGAAGCGTCGCCGAATCCTTAAAAAAAGGGGTGCGATCAAGCCGGATGAGGATATGATTATGCTCGCTTGCAACGCGGCTGCATCGATCGCATTTCGAGATGCGACATTCAAGGTCATTCCGCTCGCTCTTGTTAAGCCGATCTACGAGCGGGCAATGAAGGTCGCTGTTGGTGACCTGAAGAGTCTTACGGCGAAACGCGATCAGATACTCACCGCACTCAAAAAATACGGTGCGGAAGAAGCAAACATCCTCGCAGTGATCGATCGCAAGGCGGTGGATGAAATCACCCTAGAAGATCTGCAAACCTTGATCGGTCTTGGCACCGCACTCAAGAGCGGAGAGATAACCCTGGAGGATGCTTTCCCCGATCCCAAGCACCGCCCTGTAAAGGCCGAGATTGGTGACGAGGCATCAACGCAGGAGGAGGCATGAGCGAAGAAACGAAAGAAGGTTTGTTTCGGCGTGCCCGCAAAGCGACCCGAGACCATTACCGGAAGCTCTTCAGGAAGAGCCGCGTCAAAAGCTCGAAGGTCTCGCGCCACCCGGAAGCCGGTCACTTTAGGGCTCCTTCTAAAACTACCTACTACCGCTATCCAAACGGCATGATCATTCGTACCTCACCAAAGCCTTACCAAATGAAGAAGCAGGCAAAGCTCTACAAACAAATTAATAGAAAACCCAAGGACCCATGATTATAAAATTCACACACTTCACACGCCGCCGTGCTGCTGGAACAATCGACCACCAATACTTCGAGGCTCTATGGGACCCAATCGAAGGCTGGGTGTTCCCGTGGTATCTCAACGACGCAAAGAAGGCGGCGCTGCACGAACGGATATTCAACCGGACGGTGCAGCAGGGAGGGGGTGACGAGGAATGAAGCCCAACTTCGTTGGTCTGATGTTGGCGGGCTGCCTCTTCATCGGCTTCGGCTTTTGGCAGGACATCGCCATTCTGACCTGCCTTGGCGGCATCGTTTTCGGGGGGTCCGCCATCGGTTGGATCCAGCACAAAGAAATCGTCGATCTGTATGGAGTCGTGCGAGTTCAGGATCTCCTCATTGGTGATCTTCACGTCCGTCAGGTGATCGCCCGCAATCAACAAGAAACCCGGCAGCTCGAAGAATCGGAAATCGACAGCGCCGACTGGTGGAAAACGGGGAAGGACTGGTATGGAAGCAACTGAGACCCCTGCCTTCGCCCCCGGTATCCACAAGGGCATCCCGGCGGAGACTTACCACCGCGCCAACGGGCTGAGCAATTCGATGCTCGGCCAGTTGGAGAAAAGTCCCGGCACGCTTCTGGCGAGTATGGCGAATCCGCCCGCAAGCACGCGTGCACAAATCATCGGCACGCTCTTTCACACCTTCTGTTTAGAGCCTGAACTTGCGCCTGCAATCGTTTGCAAGCCTGAAGGTTTCACTCGCGCCCGGAAGGCCGATAAAGAATGGCTGGCCGAGCAAGAAGCGGAAGGCGTTCTCGTTCTTGATAAAGATGAGTGGGATTTCATCCACTTTGCCCGCGAGAACCTGTATTCTCACCCATTCCTCAAGCGACTCCTGAGCGTTCCCAGCCAGCGAGAATTATCGTTATTCCACGAGGATGAGGCCGGTATCTTGCGCAAGTGTCGTGCAGACCTGTTGCCCGATTCAGGGAATGTCCTTGCCGATCTGAAATCCACTTCATGCACCAGCATCGAAGAGTTCTCTAAGTCTGTTTTTGAGTGGGGATACCACCGGGGCGCTGCTTGGTATTTAGACATATGCAATGCACTGGGCATGGACCGAAATGTTTTCGGATTCATCGTCGCATCCAAAACGGCTCCTTACGCAGTGGACTGGCTCCCTCTTAGCAACAGAGCGATCGAGTTCGGGCGCAAGCGATACTGCCGAGCACTGTCTGCTTACAAACATTATTTCATTCATGATCGCTGGGATGCTCCAAACGCGATCGAGCTACCAGAGTGGGCTGAATACAGAGAGATACGAGCTGAGGAGGTGGGGCTATGATTTACCTACTGATCGCGATCGTAATTTTTGGTGGCTGCACTTTTTGCAAGATGGCATACGACGGCGCCATGAATAGGGACTGGCTTGCCGTAACCCATTGCCTGGTGATGGCGTTTTTGTGCGCGATCACCGTTGCGGCGTTTGCCTTCCGCTTGATTGGAGGTGCCGAATGAAGCAAGAAACCGAAGAGAAGCATCGAAAAAATACTTCTCGTGAGCTTTTCGAGGCAATAATCGAACATGCCAGGGAGATGTGCGGGAACGACCCACGAGAGATGGCGGGGTATCTCGCGCAATTAGCTGCAGACGCGATCCTCCGCCCAGGAAAGATCGACCCGGAAAAATTTAGGAAAGGAGAGAAATGAAAATTGTAGCCTTTGATCTTGGCACAACCACGGGCTGGGCTGCCTGGTCTGGTGGTAAATACACGTCGGGAGTGCTAGACCTGAAAGGAGGACGTTACGAAGGCGGCGGGATGCGGTATCTCCGCTTTGAGGGTCAGCTAAAAGAATTGCTCGATCATGTCGAGCCGGATGCCGTCTTTTTCGAGGAAGTGCGCCGTCATATGGGCACCGATGCGGCTCATGTTTATGGCGGGTTGCTAGCGGTGCTGACGGCTGAATGCGAGAAGCGCGGCATTCCGTATCAAGGGATACCTGTCGGCACCGTCAAAAAACACGCGACCGGGAAAGGCAATGCGAACAAGCAGGCGATGCTGGAAGCGGCCGAATCCAAGTGGCCAGATCAACAGATTGCTGACGACAACCAAGCAGACGCGCTTTGGGTCTTGGAAACCGGGAGGGCAGCGCTGTGAAGATTGTGATAAAGAAGATCAAACGGAACTGGATATCCCGGAGAAGGACACGGCGGATACAGTATCCTCGTCACCGATCGATTCAAGAGAACGTGAACGAGCATCGTCGGTACATTTGGATCAAATGTCTGTTTTGCGAGGCATTTTTATTAAGAAGCCTCGATCGAGCAGGCCGCAATCGGAAAGGGTTTTTTCACCTTTGCTGCGAGTGCAGTCCGCGGATTTTGGAGGAGGACAATGAGTAGATACAAGATCGATCCTCCTCACGACTGCGAGATGGACGGCCATGACTGGCGCCGAATCGGATCACACCCGGACGGGACAACCTTTCACAGATGCCGTATCTGCGGGAAAGAGGACGAAGCATGAAACCGATCCTCTATTCTGTATCGGCTAACGACAAGATCACTCACGGACCTGAATCGTCCGAAAACCAGAAGTCTTAACGAAAAACCGGGCGGCTTACTCCGTTGAGTGCATCCCCTGGTTCGACTCAAAAACGACCTATGAAAAACAAGACATTCGAGCAAGAGTTCAAGGAACTCATCTGTAAATACGACGTGGATCTACAATTCGTGGATAATTCATACGGAAATCTACCTGGCGTAAATTTTTGCGTAGGCGAGAAGATCGTGTGTTCCGCAGCCAAGGACGGCGGATGGAACTTCGGTGATGGATTTATGCCGCTTTACGCTATCGCCGATTCCCTGTCGAACGTCGAGCTGAGGCAACCCGACTCAAAACTATGAAAAACCAGAAGACTCAAACGAATAACCCGGCGCGTAAACCGGGTTGCCTCCAGCGGTTTGTTCGAGGATTGATCGTGCGCCTGCTCCGATGGCTTCCGATTTCCGAAGCCAGCGCCGCATACAAGGAGGCTGTGCTTCTGGAGCTTGGGTTTCGGCGGAGTGAATTTCCGGGGTGCTGGCATGTGCCGGACTCCTGCGCGGAACGGTATGGACTGGAGGGACGCACGAGCTATCGAGAATGGATCATTCTGAAAAAGGTGGGGATGAGACTTCCCTCGAACGTCGAGCTGAGGGACGGCGGGACCAAAACTGAAAACAAGGACTGAATCTATGGAAAATCAAAAAGTAAAAACAGACACGGACGGCGCTGATACCCGCCGTTCCTCTCCAGCGTCTGGTTCGGAATCGTCTGCTGTTGATCTCGACCGCATTGTAAGGAATCCGTGTCCATTTTGCGGAGGCGCACCCGTAGAGAAGAGGATGGCTTCCGGGCATGTCAAAATCGAGTGTCCTGACTGCCGATCCTCGACGCGTGTTTATCGGTCACCATCCTTCGCGTGGCTAACTTGGAATCATCGCCATTCTGTTCCGAACCAACAACAAAGATCATGAAAAACCAAAATAGCAACGATAAGGTGATGCGCGAGGGCTCATCGCCACAGGAATCAGAAACCCGCTCCACCGAAGAGAACGGCGGGGTGGGTGTTGGCTGCACGAACTCGTTGGGCGTTATCCGCTCGGTCTATTACAACCAAGACGACATCCTTCGTGGCATCCAGCAACTGCACTGCCCAGAAGGGTTCGAGTGCGACATGACCTATGGAAACGGAGGGTTCTGGAGGAATCTGCCGCGCCCGAAATACTGCTTCGACATCTCTCCACAGAAACCCGAGGTAATAAAGGCGTGCTCGATGGCACTTCCGTTGGAAAGAGAGAGTCTTCGGAACTGCGTGTTCGATCCTCCCTTCCTCACCTACGTGAAAAACGGGAGGGGACATCAAGGTGGCAAAGTGGCGATGACTGCCCGCTTCGGCGGATACTACCGATATGACGAATTGGAAGACCACTACCGACACACAATCAGCGAGGCGTGGCGAGTGTTGAAACCGGGCGGCAAGATGATCTTCAAATGTCAGGACATCATCCATAACCACAAGATGCACTGCACGCACTATCGAACGATAATGATGGCGGAAATCGAAGGATTCCGGCTACTAGACCTATTCGTCCTGCCTGCACGCCACCGGATGCCGGGACCGCAAAAAGGGACGCAGCGACACGCGAGGGTGTTTCACTCTTACTTTTTGGTGTTCGTCAAGCCGGGAAAACTTCCTCCGCCCAACGTAAAGCGTAGCCGATGAGGCGTCGCTCACCCGTGATAAACAAAACTACTTATGACTCACGAAAACCAAAATATGAACGACAACGCGGGCCGTGAAACCTCATTGGCTACCGCGGTTGGTTCGGCTAGGCGCATCCGAGTTCTATTCTGGATCGACTGGCTCGGGGAGCAAATGGAGGCGATCCGCGAAATCGAAAGCCCGCCTGTAAGCAACCATCCGGACCCGAACATCCAACACGGGTCCGACGTGCGATTGGTGCAAGCATGGATGAAGGCGAACGATGTCCCTAGCGGGACGTTCTTTTCCATTTTGCCGAACGTAGAGGCTAGGCGTGAGGGCCGGTCTGAAAACTAACACAAACAAAGGAGACAAACAAAATGAAGAAAGATATACAGAAACGCGGCAGTCGGCCCGAATTGCCTACGCCGTCTGGTTCTCGGTCCGATACGCCGGAGACCGATGCACTGGAAAGGGACGGATACCACTACGCGATGCACAATATGCGTGCAAAGCTAGTCCCGAGCGAGCACGCCCGCAAACTGGAGCGCGAGCGGGACGAACTCCGCGAATGGATCATGCAGGCTGCGCCTATACTTTTAGCCGCCGGCTGTATCGTCGTCGACGAGGCTGTCGAGCGACTGGACGAGATCGCGGGAGTGCGCGGTGTGCTGGAGCTGTGCCCGGTAGATTTTGTGGCTCCGGAGGCTAAGCCGCGATATGGATCGGCCGATGGTCCGTTGGAAGAACAACTGAGACAAGAGAACCGGGATCTAAGACGGGCGCTGACTCTTGCTGCCCGATGGGGGATTTCGAGCGATGGTTTTTCGGCGACCGTGGCTGATGAATTGCGCCGTTGGGTCATCAACGACATGCAAGATCCGTTCCCAGAGCTGCCTGGTTATTTGTTCGACCAAACCCCGTTCACTAAACCAACGACAATCGAATAACACTATGACTTTTCATCCTCATTCTTATCGTGATCCTGATCCTGATCGGGATCGGGCCGAAATGCTTCAGGAATATCTATCCGGCCTTCCAAAATTCCGCGAAGTAACTTCATATCCTGGTCTTCATTCCCGCCGTTCCTCTCCAGCGTCTTGTTCGGCTGATCGTTCTCCTGCGTGTCCTGATGGCCGTAAAGATTGTCGATTCTCTTACGAAGGCATGACAACGCTAATTCACAGCCCTATTCAATACGATAGGGAAGGGAATCCAGTCGGTGGGGGTGTAAATCGGGTGGACAAGGTGGCGAAATGTAGTGTCTGTCGTCGCGTGTGGATATCTCGACAATCGGAGTTAGAGGATACTCAAGGAAAGGTTCGTGAATGGAATGATTCTCCGTCGAACGACCAAGGTGAGGGACGCGGACCCGAACAGTGAAAGGTAAAATTATGAAGAAGAATAAGCAAACAGCGGCGGCTGGTCCGCGTTCCTCTCCAGCGACTGGTTCGGCGTTTTCTCCGGGGGCGTGGTTCCTTATGCAATATGGCTTCGATTTCCAGAAGTTTTACATCATAGAAACTGTCGGTAACCGAATTTGTCTGTCGAAACGGGATTGGCTCGTGTCGAGTGGTGTATGGATGACACGCCGTGAGATGGAGGCCCGTCAAGCGCAATATATGGGACACGGAAGGCGGAGATGGTTCTGGCGATGGCTACCATTCCGAGATTTGGTGGTGCCATTCTCTCCGCCGAACGCCGAACGGAGGCACCCGACCAGCGATGCAAAATAACCTGAATCTTCTCGACAAATCCGGCGCGCCCATCGGGTTGCCTCCCGTGATTTGTTCTGGAGTCGCTGGCATGGGCTCCCACCAATCCGCCAGGAGCGAGAAGGATGAATGGCTCACGCCGCCTGAGATCATCCGAGCACTCGGGGCGTTCGACCTTGATCCGTGTGCGCCGGTCAAGCGACCGTGGGAGATGGCAGCGAGGCACTACACATGGCGGGATAACGGGCTGCTGAAACCGTGGGAGGGTCGAGTGTGGTGCAATCCTCCATACGGGCGGGAAACGGGGCGCTGGCTGGCAAGGTGCGCGGAGCACAGAAACGCTACGGCGTTGATCTTCGCCCGGACGGAAACCGCCGACTGGGTAAAGCACGTGTGGGGCGCGGCTCATTCCGTGATGTTCCTTTTCGGGAGGCTACACTTTTATCACGTGGACGGGCGTCGGGCCGAGGCGAACTCGGGGGCTCCGTCCGCGCTGATCGCATACGACGATCGGAACACGTCCGCCTTGGAAGCGTGTGGACTTCCGGGGCGGTTGATAAGACTCCACAACGACAAGAGGAGGAATCCCGAACAACCAAAGGAACCGAATGAAGACCAAGACTGAACAGAAACCCAGCGATGCTACGAACGGCCGCGATGCAAGGGATTGCCTCCCTCGCCTGGTTCGGAGCTGGGGAAATACCGATTACGCAATCATCGCTCGGCTTACTCCGCCGTATGATCTCGTGGCCCATCCGAATGGTCCGGCCATCACCAACGGCGATCGGTTTTCGGTGATCGATATACATCCCGATGACAGCGATAAAGAGAAAGCGATCAAACGAGAGGCGCAAGAGAAGTGGCGTATATTTTCATGGCCACTGATAAAATCCAAATTCTTTCCTCCGAACAAGCAGTTCGACGAATCCGCCCAGATGCCTACAGACACAAGTGACAACAACAAACATTAACCAATAAGCGAGATATAGAAAACAACTAAAGAATGAACAAACTAATACAGACTATCGAACAATGGGGCGAAGATCGAAATATCATTGGCCCGGATGCTAAAGCGACACTCGAAACGCAATTCCTCAAACTCGAAGAAGAGGTGAGCGAAATCCACGAGGCAATCGCCAAGAAAGATGACATCGGAATCGTCGATGGCATCGGCGATGCAGTGGTTGTGCTGACACTGCTTGCAAGACTTGCGGGAACCGATCTGGAAGCGTGCGTAAACCATGCCTATCACGAGATCAAGAATCGCACGGGCAAGATGGAAAACGGGATGTTTGTGAAGGATGAGTGATTTAGTGAATAAGGAACTCGAAGAGGAACCACAAAGCCGACGTGATCCTAACTTTAGCAAGTGGGCGATTACCATGGAGGGTGTCCGAGTGCTTGTTCTTCCCAGCAGAATTAAAAGCGTCTATTTGGACAGGAGACTACTGTCGGCAGCAGAAACCGCGTGGAATGCTGCCCGGAAACTTTACTCAACCGCGGCGACTGAGCACTGCGCTGACGATAACACAAACCCAATAACCGAAGACCGTGAGAAGGACTAACAAAACGATTAAAACATCATCCTACAAAGGGCCAATCAAATACGGAAATACTGCTGACTGCATCACCGCCGTGTGCGATTCTATAAAACAGATGCTCCTGGAAAAGAACAAAGCTTACGGAGATAGTGCTATAGATCCGGTAAGGATTTGTAGCAAATCTCCTGTAGAGGAACAGATTAAGGTTCGCATCGACGACAAACTGTCTCGTATCGCTCGCGGCAATGAATTCCCAGGAGAAGACACTATCGATGATTTAATCGGATATCTCATACTTCTGAAAATCGCTAAACTCAAACAACAGTAACCAATCATGTCTTCATTTAACAAAGTCATTCTAATGGGCAACCTGGTGCGCGACCCAGAGTTGCGAATAGCGGCGTCCGACCTGCCTGTCTGCAAGTTCACAATGGCAGTGAATCGCCGCTTTGCCCGAAAGGACGGGGAAATAGCAGAGGAAGTTTGCTACATCGATGTCACCGCGTTTGGGCGCAGAGCCGAAGTTCTTGCCGACCACATGCAAAAAGGAAGCCCTATTCATATTGAGGGCCGCTTACAACTAGAACAATGGGAGGATTCAAACACAGGCCAGAAGCGAAGCAAGATAGGCGTCATCCTTGAGTCTTTCTCCTTCGTCGGATCAAAGAACAAGGACGAAGACGATGGTGTTTCTCTAAAGGATTATTCAGCAAAGAAACAGTCTGCGCCTGTCAAGAACACAACAAGCCAGTCTGAGTATGATGAAGAGGATGTTCCTTTTTAAAATCATAATTACAAATCACATTCATCACAGAAAAAAGGACAACAATGAGTGAGGTTATCAGATTCAAGCCCGGCTATTATAAAGGGGATTCCGCGATATTTGAGGACCCTAAATCGGAAAGCGAAATCATTATCATGGCTCCAGATATTTCCCGCCTCGAAAAGCATCTGGCAAGATGGACGCTGGACTGGAGGAAGGAGCTGTTCAAGCCAGCGAGGCTGGTCTTGCTCAATAAGAAAGAGACATAACCGCCGATATGTCTGGTTGGATTAAATTGCACCGCTCGATTCTAGACCATCCGAGAGCGTCAGACCCCGATTGGGTTGCTGTCTGGATTTACCTGCTCGTCAACGCGGCGCACAAACCTCAGCGAGCACTATTCAATGGCAAGATAATAACCCTCGAACCCGGTCAACTTTTGACCGGTAGAAAGGTCATTTCGGAGGCAACAGGAGTCGGTGAACCAAAGACCAAACGCCTGCTTTATACGATGGAAAGGGAGGGGCAAATTAGGCGCAAAAGTAGCCACAAAGGATCGCTAATCTCGATAAAAAACTGGGGCGAATATCAGGGAGATGGTGGACAACTGAATGGACAACAAGAAAAATCCCTAACCCCCTTACAGTTTGGCATTAATGAAAGAGAAAAAAACGAAACGGACAGCAGAACGGACAACTGGTGGACAACTGGTGGACAACTGAATGGACAACAAAAAGAACTCCTAACTACCTTGAAATCTGACACTAACGAAACGAGAGAAAAACAAAGTGGACAACTGGATTCTCGGAAAGTGGACACTGTACAAGAAGACAAGAATAAGAATATAGAGGATACTGACGTATCCTCTCGTCCATCGAAAAAGCCTGATCCAAAAAATACCGAGAAATACCAGAAAATCGCCGACGCCTGGAACGAACTGAACGGCCTTCCAAAAGTCGAGCGGCTGACAGACAAACGCAAAACAAGCCTCCGATCCCGACTCTCCGATCCGTATTGGCGCGAAAACTGGCAACGGGCGATGGAGCAAATCCCGTCGAGCGACTTCCTTTCCGGACGAAAAACGAAATGGCGAGCAACCTTCGACTGGTTCATCCGACCGGAATCGGTCGTCAAGATCATCGAAGGCCAATACCACGACGGCGCCCGACAGCCGACCATCTATTCCGATTCCGAAAAATATTGATAACAATGACCATGACCGTAGAGACCACCAAGACCACCAACCCACAATCAGTAGTGCTCCGAGTTTTCGAGGCAGTAGGCTTCCGCATCGCCAATGATCCCGACGCTCGATCACAATGGGAACAACTGCTCGTATCCACCTGGAGCAACCGTGACGATGTGTGGCAACCAGGACGCTGCAAAGGCTGCGCGAAGATGATTGCTAGCCAAGCCAGCGAGATCGACAACGAAAACACCGACAACCCGTTCCTCGCCGCAATCAGGTCTCACGTGGCAACAGTGTGCGGGGCCTGTACTCGCTTGGCGGACGATCACTACCACAACCTCGGACGACAACCAGTCAAGGCTGGATGGTGGGAGACCAACTGCCCGCCAACCTTTCAGACACTACTCGCCGACCGAACAGCCGAAAAGGTCGACTGGAGACGTGTCGAAACGGTCGAGAAATGGAATTTTAAAAGAAAAGCGAAAGGACTGATCCTCACTGGCGACACAGGATCAGGCAAAACAACCGCTCTGTGGGGTCTAGCAAGGCGTTTAAAGAAGGAAGGTAGGCATCTCTACCTGTTGACATCGATCGAGCTTTCTAGACGGCTTCAAGCGGCCGCAAAAGAAATGCAGGCAGACCACGACCTCCTTCACTGCGATTTCCTGCTCATCGACGACCTCGGAAAAGAAAAGCTAACCACAACCGTCGGTGCAGCTCTCTACGAGCTAATGGACCAACGACTCGCCCACAACCGATGGATGGCATTCACCACCCGATTCACCGGCGACCAACTCGAAGACCGATTCATAGACACACACCTTGGCCGAGACATCCGCCGCCGCATCCAAGATGCTTGCACACACCTACGATTCAAAGGAGGCGGGATCTAAGATGAAACAAAAACAACCAACACGATGGCCCAGCTTCGGAGCACGCAGAAAATCTCACCCGACCATCTCACCCGGCCAACCATTCATCTATCTCGGTCGCAGCATGCGCGTCACAACGGTATCGCGAAAACTCATCACAGCCCACTACGTCAACAATTCCGGAAACATCCAAACAATCACCATCCCAACCGACGCAGCCAAAACTTGCATCCCAACCCCTACAGACTCACCCGACACAGAAATCGACAACGACAACGACCCACGATTCGTCGAACTCAACTAACCACTAAAAACACACGAACAAAAGACATGATCGTAAAACCCATCCAAGGAGCTTGCCCAACATGCTGGAGAAGAAAAGCACGAGCAATCCCATGGAAACCAGGAACAACCTGCTGGAACTGCGGACTCCCAAAATCTAAACCAAAACCCAAACCTCCCTAACCACCCCAGCCAAAACCACCACGATCACCCTCCTCAAAATTCTCATCCAACCAACAACCAGCCCCACGATACAGAGCCTTACCAGGCATCCAACAACCACATCCCAAACTACTCCCAACCTCCGGCCTACACCTCCGAAGACGACGATCATACACCGGACAAACTGAACACGCCCGCATCCTCCTGCGCCACTCCACACGCGATACCCTCCCACTACCAACCAAACGAAACCAGCCAACCACTACCCCAAACAGGACCCAAATACCAACCTCACCAACACCAACACAAACAACACGAAACCAACAACAAATACGCCGAAAACCCATAACTACAACCCATGACAACAAAACCACAGGCCCGCAAACCAGAAAGTTGAGAAGAGCGGTATATATAAAAACTGGCGACCAATACCCATTTCCCCCCTCCCCGCCCCCTATTTTGACCTCTTTTTTATGCTGTTTTTGCAGGCGTTTTTTGGCCTGTAATCTCATTGTAGTGAGATTACATGACCATACGTAAACCGCTTATTTACAATAACTTGCGACATTGAAGAGTGTTAACTCAAGCAAGTTTATCGCAAGAACAACTGGAAAAGCCAAAGATTGCTAAAATCCTGAACTCAAGAAACGGAGTGCTTGATTGATCCAATTTGAATGGCTTGTCGTGACTGTTGCAATGGCTTGAAACGTATGCCTTCCACCCTGTTTTGCGTCTACCCTATCAGATTGCTTTGTCGTTGACTTTGAACGGTTTAAGGTAGTTTTTGAGCGGATAAAATGGTTTGAGAACTGTATCCATGCATGTTTGGCAGTCTGTATGTGTTTTGGCAGTGATATTATATCAAATTTTATCCTACGGATTGACTTGTCAATTGTGTATTTGTTTTGGTTGTCATAAGTCTTTGATGTTGAACAAGATACTTGTGTGGTTTTGTGCTGATTTTGAAACGTTTTATGAGGTTTTTGCTAGATGTAGACGCCGTCCGACGGGACGACATAGGAAACTGGCATGGGTCCAGCGTCTAGGGCCCTCTCTCGGTTGAGCGAGCCAGTGGCTGAAGCGAAGCTTCCTGAAAGCGTGTGCGCGAATCCTGATAGCAGAAAGCTGTGGATAGGGAAGGCCTTGCGAAAGCAAGGCGGGAAAGACCCAACCCAATGGGTGAATCCGATAGCGAATCCGATAGCGATTTGTCAAAAAGTTAAAAGTCTACTTTTGGCAATCGCAAGGGTTTTTAAAAGGTGCAAGGAGCCTTTCCATTCTTTGGCAATTAGCAACTGCTAGAGACTTGGTTGAACCTAGCGGAAAAGACTGAAGTGAAATCTAACTTTAAATCGAAACGGCTGGAATCCCTAAAAAACGAAACTGTCACGCGGTTTCATAAGCGCAAAAAAGGGATTTCAACCGTCTTGCGTCTTGGCAAAGCGCAACTGATGAGATTGCCACAAAAAATAAGTAAAAAGGATAAATTAAGATGAAAAACACAACTCCATTTGAAACGGTTAAAACCATCAATCGCGAAGGGAAGAAAGTCTTGTCGCGAAAGCGATTTGGCGAAATCCATGGCTTGAAAGGCGCCGAACTGAAGCGGCGCCATTACGAATATCTGCTTTCAAATCCCTTAAGCGATATGGTCCAGAACGTCACCTGGTCCAGGGTGACCAGGAATCCAAAAACCGGGCACGTCTCGGCCAGCGGCTATGATGCCGCGGCCATGGCAAAGAAGGCGCCGAAAGCGCCGCGGCGCAGGAAGGCGAAGGTCGTGTCGATCACCGATGCGATGGCCGTCCTCCAGGCGGCCGCTCAAGAGGGCAATCAACAAGCAATTGCCGCCCTTGAGGCGGTTGTTGCCGGTCAGTAATATAAATCGAAACACGCACTGCAAACGCGGTGCGTGTCTTGCGTCTTGGCAAGACGCAACTGATGAGAACGCCATAACAAACAAACAAGGATACCATGAGTAACGCAGAAATTGTCAAAAAAATCGAGGCCGCGAAAGCGGCGGCTGGCTTCAATGACCAAATCAAGGTCATTGAAGCCCTGAACGAGGTGCTGGAGCATCTCCGCCGGGAAGAGCGGGTTGTGGACGCGCGGGAAGATTCCATG
>Ga0079225_10001300_pt1 | contig 13947 bp, 14 predicted proteins | sample Poulit2012_FD_76344 | JGI IMG/M metagenome (GOLD analysis project Ga0079225, IMG submission 76344) | Agricultural soil microbial communities from Georgia to study Nitrogen management - Poultry litter 2012 | ecosystem: Environmental > Terrestrial > Soil > Agricultural land | place: USA: Georgia...
ATCTGGGATAATGTTTGGTTCGGTTTCATCATGTTCAAATCATAATCTGGTTGAATATCAAAAATTTCCAGCACTTGATCTAACATTTCACGATGTTGGGCAGTTACACAAACAACCGATTCAAACGTTTCGTCATGACGTTCCAATGCTTTAACAAGTGGTGCCATTTTAATTGCTTCTGGTCTCGTACCGAATACAGAAAGTACTTTAATTTTCGTTGACATCATGATCCCCTTTTCCAATTATTTTGTACCAAATAAACGGTCTCCTGCATCTCCTAATCCCGGTACAATATATCCATCTTCGTTTAACTTCTCATCCATCGCCCCTAAATATATATCAACGTCTGGATGATTATGTTTAATTAACTCCACCCCTTCAGGTGCTGCAACTAAACACATTAATTTAATGGATTTTGCTCCACGTTTCTTCAATGATTCAATTGCGTCATTTGCTGAGCCACCCGTTGCCAACATTGGGTCTAAAACGATTAAAATACGCTCTGAAATATCTGACGGTAATTTAATAAAATACTCTTCTGGTTGTAATGTTTCTGGATCACGATATAAACCGACATGTCCAACACGTGCTGCAGGTAGTAAGTTAAGCATTCCGTCCACCATTCCTAAACCTGCACGTAAAATCGGAATTAACCCAATCTTTTTCCCTGTTAATACTTGTGCTTTACTCGACGTTACCGGCGTTTCAACTTCAATCTCTTTCATTGGCAAATTACGTGTAATTTCAAAGCCCATTAACATCGATACTTCATCGACTAATTCTCTAAATTGTTTTGTTCCTGTGTTTTTATCACGAATATATGTTAATTTATGCTGGATTAATGGATGATCTAAAATATGAACTTGTCCCATTGTTTTCCACCCTTTCCATTGTTGTATATCGTTACTATCTTACAGTTTTCTACAACAGTTGTCTACCGATGAAACGCATTTCTGAAACTAATTTATTTTTGTGTAAATTTTGAAAATAACTTCCCTTCTCTATTAATGAAAATGACAAATGGATTTTTTCACATACTGACGTCAGTTTCTTACATTCATAAAAAAAGCTTCCGGTAAAATATCTACCGAAAGCCTTCTTCTATTTCACTGATTTCCCGTCAGTTTCTATAAATTATGCGTATAATGGATGTTTTTTTGTTAACGCTGAAACTGCTGCACGAGCCTCATTTAACACTGATTCGTCATCAATGTTTTTCAATGTTTTTGCAATAATTTTCCCGACTTGGACCATATCTTCTTCTTTAAATCCACGAGTCGTTACGGCTGCAGTTCCTACACGTACACCACTTGTAATGAATGCTCCTTCTTGGTCAAAAGGAATCGTATTTTTGTTCGTCGTAATACCGACCGTATCTAATGTTTCCTCCGCAATTTTTCCAGTTAAACCTAATTTAGAAACGTCTAATAAAACTAAATGGTTGTCCGTCCCACCTGAGACGATACGAACTCCTTCTTCCACAAGTGTTTCACCTAATACTTTAGCGTTCGCTCTAATTTGTTTTGCATACTGTTTAAAATCATCTGAAAGAGCTTCTTTAAACGATACTGCTTTTGCAGCAATAATATGCATTAATGGACCACCTTGAACTCCTGGAAACACTTGTTTATCAATTGCCTTCGCATATTTCTCTTTACATAAAATCATCCCACCACGAGGGCCACGTAATGTTTTATGTGTTGTTGTCGTTACAAAATCACAGTAAGGTACTGGATTCGGATGTTCTCCAGCAGCAACTAATCCAGCAATATGTGCCATATCTACAAATAAATATGCATCTACTGCGTCCGCAATTTCGCGGAACTTTTTAAAGTCGATGGTTCTTGAATATGCACTCGCACCAGCGACAACCATTTTCGGCTTTACTTCTTTCGCTAACGCTAAAATCGCGTCATAATCAAGTTGTTCAGTTTCTTTATCTACTCCATACTCCACAAAGTTAAATAACTTTCCACTGAAGTTCACTGGGCTACCGTGTGTTAAATGACCTCCATGGCTTAAATTCATTCCTAAAACCGTATCTCCCGGTTCTAATACACTGAAATAAACTGCCATGTTCGCTTGTGCACCAGAGTGGGGCTGAACGTTAACATGTTCTGCACCAAAAAGTTCTTTTGCACGATCGCGCGCTAAATCTTCTGCAACGTCTACATATTCACATCCACCGTAATAACGTCTACCTGGATATCCTTCAGCATATTTGTTCGTTAATACAGAACCTGCTGCTTCCATTACTGCTTCAGATACAAAGTTTTCTGATGCAATTAGCTCAATATTATCCTGTTGACGCTTCTTCTCGTCCTCCATTGCATCAAATAGTTCTCGGTCAAATTCTTTTAAATGGTCCATTTACTTTTCGTTCCTCCTAGAAATAAAATATATACATATCATAACAAAAAACAATTCATTTTTACATAATAAATGCATAAAACTTCATTTTCCCTATGTTTTATGACGAAAATCCGAACATTAACGGTTAATACACCGCTTCTGTTCGGATTTTATCATCTATATATATACCGCTCTCGTGCCACCAATTAACTTCGGTCGTGTTTTGGCAATCGTCATATGTGCATTTCCTATAGAAGAAACAGATAAACGAACTGGGACTACAACATGTTTTAAATGCATGCCGATGAATGTGTCCCCTATATCTATGCCTGCATGTGCTTGAATTGTCTCCACAACAATAGGCTCATCCATATGCTCGTATGCATAAGTAGCCATCGATCCGCCAGCATCTCGAACTGGTTTTACACTCACTTCTTCTAATGGATACTTCTCTAATATTTTTCGCTCTACGACTAAGGAACGATTTAAATGTTCACAACATTGAAAAGCTAAAAACACTTGTGCATTTTGTGCAAATCGTTGTACATGGGTGAAGATTTCTCTTGCTACCTCTTCACTCCCCGCACTTCCGATTGCTTCTCCAATCACTTCGCTCGTTGAACAGCCAACAACGAAGATTTCACCTGCACGGATTGCTTGCAGTGCGGACAAATCTATCATAGCTGCTTCCATGTCTTCTCGGACATTATTTAATATAGAGTTCATAAAATGACCTCCTTATGTGCATTTAGGCTTCGCATTGTTCTTCATATGCTGTAATTTTATTTACTCGATTTAAGTGTCGGCCACCTTCGAATTCTGTCGTTAACCATGTTTTCACGATTTCTTTTGCTAATCCAGGCCCAATTACTCGCTCCCCCATCGCTAACATATTAGAATCATTATGTTCCCTCGTTGCTTTCGCTGAAAAAACATCATGAACGAGAGCACAACGAATACCCTTTACCTTGTTAGCAGAAATGGATATACCAATACCTGTTCCACAAACTAAAATTCCACGGTCAAACTCGCCGTTAGCAACTCGTTCGGCTGGCCCAATACCATAATCTGGATAATCAACAGATGCCGTACAATCTGCCCCAACATCTTCATACTCATATCCTAATTCTTCTAATACGCTTTTCACTTCATTACGTAATGTCATTCCAGCATGGTCGCCTGATATAATAACTTTCAAAAAGAACTCCTCCTAAAATAAGCTTTGTTCTTCTTATTATACATTAAATTGGCTAATTTGTTTGTTTAATTCCTCTGATTGAACCGATAATGCTTTTGCTAACTGTTCCACGTCTTGAATCGTTTTATCTTGATCTGCTACTGCAGCACTAACCTCTTCTGTCGCAGCGGATGTTTCTTCTGAAATAGCTGCAACTTCTTGTGATTGTTGTACTGTCATTTGAATAAATTGTAGTTGACGGTTCACCAAATCTCGGATAGTCGTCACTTCATTTGCCACTTCTGTTACAGATGTAGACATATGTTCAATCGACGTATTCGTTAACGCTCCTGCCTCCGCTTTTTCCTGTGCATGTACGACATGATCATTAATCTTTTTCACTACATTCGTCACATCGTTTTGTATCGAGCCAATTAAAGTAGAAATTTGTTGCACAGCATTCGCACTTTCATCTGCTAATATACGTATTTCATCTGCGACCACCGCAAAGCCTTTGCCATGTTCTCCTGCCCTTGCCGCTTCAATCGACGCATTTAAGGCAAGTAAATTTGTCTGCTCTGCAATTTCGCCGACCATCGTAATAATAGATTCAACTTCTAGAGCATTTTCTTTTAAATGTTCCACGTCTTGTAACGATAAAGCTTGTTCCTCCGCTAGCTGCTGAATACCATGAACTAGTTGATGAACTACTCGTTTACTATCTGATAATACATTTAACATTTCTGTCGCTTTATTTGTAGATGTTTCTGCTTTATGTTGTACTTCTTCTGCTAAAAGGGTCGCTTTCTCAATCGCCTCAACGGTTTGTTGAGTTGATTCCGCAGCATTAACTGCCCCTGCAGATATTTCATTCGTTGCATCTGTAATCGCTTTTGAATGCTGTGTTGCTTTATCGACCACTTGTTTCATCTCTTCCACGGCACGATCTGTGTTTGTAAAGTTACTATGTATATTATGTACCATACCTTGAATGTTTTTAAACATCCTATCAACTGCAAGACTTAACGCACGAATTTCATCATCTGCTTCTGATATATGTATTTCTTGTTTTAAATCCCCCTTTGCTCCCTCTGTTGCTGCAGCCTCTAATTGCTGTAATGGTTTCGTGATGAACCTCGCCGTAACAAAAGCTAATATACCTGTCCAAATAATCCCTAATAAAAATGTCATCATAATAAAGATTTCTTCTTTCAATTGTACATACGGAGATATGATATCGTAAATAACATAAATAAAAATAGCACTACATGTATACGTAATAAAGGCTAATAGCGTGGTAAATAGTACTAACTTTTTTTGCAAACCAAATCGATATCCTTTTTTCATTTGCATGATCCTTCCCTACTAATTAATCTTGCGTACTAAATGATCGATATATGTTTCTAATACCTTCGCTGTTTCACGATAAATCAATACATCTCCCCCAAACGGGTCAGGAATATTATATCCACCTTGAAATAACGGAATCTTTTCTGTTGAAACATATTCAATTAATGTAAAAATCTTTTCTTTATACTGTGGAAATAGACGTAATAACACATGTTTATGATCCTCTGTCATCGTTAAAACAATATCGGCGGAATGCATATGATCCAACCGAATTGCTTCTGAACGGTGCGTAAAAGAAATACCCTTTTCTTCTAAAACTTGCATCGCGTATTCATGGGCGGTCTCGTTTTCATTCGCAAATATTCCAACAGACTGTACTTCTATTTGTGGCAGTTTTTCCTTTAACATCGCTTCTGCCATCGGACTTCTACATGTATTACCTGTACAAACAAATAAAATATTCATCTTTATTCCTCATCTTTCCTTATTCATTAATATACCACAACAACAGAAACTTTTGAACTATATTTGAATTTTTCGTTAGGTCTTTTACCTCAAAATATAGAAATGAAATGTTTCCATCCTAAATAGATAAATAAAATACCACTGAAAACATCTCCAAATATGCCAACCTTCCCACGTAATAAATGTGCAAAGGTCAAACCGATAAATGACATAATCATCGCTGTTACACCAAACAAAAATATCATCGACATATGCTTCGTGCCTGCCAAGCCAAACGTAAGACCGACTGGAAAACTATCTACACTTACAAACATACATACAAAAATGAGTTTCCAACCAGCGAAAAACGTCTGCTTTTTTTCCTCGAAAATAGAAAACAATGTAAACAAACCAATCGTCGTAAAGATGACTGTATTTAAAAAGGCTGCTAAATGATGAATAAATGGGAAAAGATATGCACCAAATAACAACCCCGCTAAAGGAAAAGCACTATGAAAAATGCCGAGCATGACACTAACAGATACTTTTTGTTTTATTCTTTTTTCAACTAACCCTAAGGCGATTGCGACAGAAAAGCAATCCATACTTATTGCAAGTGCAACAGGCATCCATGAAATAAGATCATATACCAAATTGTTAATCCTCCCTAATTTGCTTGTACAATGTATGCAAAATAGGGATAGATTAGAAGTTTACTTGTATACTATTTCTGTAGCTGCCCTCGTTAAACGATCCATGATCGCTAAACCGACCCCTTCTATCGAAAAGGATTGCGAAACGACGACATCGAACTGATCTTTCTTTAACGAACGTAAAGTATCGTACAACATTTGTGCTATCTCTACGTCCTTATTTCCAATCACAATTTTATGTGCTGCTTCTATGTTCTCGGCCATCTTTTTCGTCACAATGACACCGACTCTGTTTCCTTCTGCTTCATAATGGTCAACAATCTCCTGCAGTAGAGCATTGTTTTCTACTAATATGAGTGGCACTTCAGGTGCATAATGTTTATATTTGAGCCCTGGTGATTTTGGTTTTTCCATCTTTTCCTTTTTAGACAATGTACGTACTTCTCCCACAACGGCTTCAATAGCTTCTTTCGTAATCGCACCGTCTCGGAGAATGAGTGGAACATCTCCCGTACAATCTATTACTGTTGATTCCACGCCAACCTCTGCTTCCATTGCATCGACAATGGCAGCAATTTTTCCATTTAAATCATCATATACATGTGACGCTTTTGTTGGACTTGGTCTCCCCGACATATTTGCACTTGGCGCTGCAATCGGCAAGTCTACTTCTTTTAATAATCGTAAAGCGACATCATTATTCGGAATCCGTATCCCTACTGTGTCCAATTTTGCGGTAACATTTGTTGCGACATTGTTTTTACGTTTTAAGACGTATGTAATTGGTCCAGGCGAAAAAGTCGTAATTAATGTATCTACATAAGATGGATAAACTTGTACAAGTTCATTTAATTGCCCTTTAGTTGCGACATGGACAATTAACGGATTATCACTCGGTCGACCTTTCGCTTGAAAAATTTTTGCGATAGCCGCTTCGTTTGTTGCATCTGCCCCTAAACCATAAACTGTTTCAGTAGGAAATGCGACAACTTCCCCATCTTGTAATAAGGCTGCAGCCTCTTTTATATATGCTTCATCATTTTGTCCGTTCATTGTGAATATTTTTGTTTTCATTTCGTTCCCTCACTTCTCCTTATATTTTAGACGATATAACGATGTTTCACAAAAGATTAATCTAGAATATAATATACAAATCATCGCTACAAACGATACAAAGGAAAAACGAATAAAATGAAAGTGAATTTCTTTCTTGGTTGAGCCCGGCTCGTGGAATGCGACGTAGATTTATGGAGCGAAGAAGTTAATCAAATAAAATGAAAAAAGAATTCCAGTACAAATTAACTTACTGAAATTCCCTTTTGTAGTTCACTCGGTTTTATTCCATTCCCATTTCTTCCATGTTAGCTTATTATGTTAACCCTAACCATTCGAAAAGGAAGATTTTCACTGTTTTCTTCTCTGTTTTTTCCTCTTCTTTATTCGCTTGCTCCACTTCAGCTTTTTCTTCTTTGGATAAATCTAAATAACATAAAGAAGGAAAAAGCACGCACCACCAGTTGTCCCCTTCTCCTTCGCCAAGCGTAATAAGAAGCGCCTCATAATCACCTGCAGGATACACATATTTTCCATACTTTTTCGTCGGAAATGGTACGTCTTTTTTAAACTGCACCGTAAAAGATAAACGTTCCCCTTCTTGCTCTAATGTATTTGCAATAATTTCCTCTACCTTTGGTAATATTTCTTCCATTCGCTTGCGTGCCTCATCAATCGATGTCACTTGAGATATTTCAGTAGATAAATAGGCATTTACTTCGTCGCGAACGGTATATTTCATTTGTTGATCTTTCATATCATTACTATTCGCCAAAATACGTAAACGGATTGCGTCTTCCGGAATCATTTCTACAGCATAATCCGTCCCATGTACAGTCATCGGATAAAACATCCCTAAAAAACAAATCGTTAAAAATAATAATGCGAATTTTCTCATCGTTTTTGCCCCCAACTGCTTTTAGGAACATTATGGACAGATAAGAAAAAGGTTATACCTCTTTAACGTAAAGTTGCTGAAATGATTCGATCTTTACCGTTAATATCAACGATTGTTTTGGTTTGTGCTGTTGGATATGTTTTTTCTACTATATTTGTTACAGCCTTTGCTTGCTCATATCCGATTTCCATACAGATATATTCAATAGAAGGAATTTTTTTAGATTGTTCCATGATAGATTCATATGCATATAATCCTTTATTCGGCGCAAAAAGTGCTACATGCGGATCATAATTTTTCACCGTATCTTCTAATTCTTCTATTTCCGCCTTATCGATATAAGGAGGATTTGAAACGATTATTTGCGGGTTTATATTTGCTTCTACTACCGGTTCTAAAAAACTTCCTTGCCTAAACGTAACATTCGCCCCCAAATTCGTTGCATTTTGTGTTGCAACTTTAAGAGCAGCTTCCGATATATCTGTCGCATATACTACTGCATTCGATAGCTCCAAAGCTAATGTCGTTGCAATAACACCTGATCCAGTGCCGATATCAACAATCGTTACTGTTTCGTCTTTATACTTCGATTCGATAAGTTGGATAAGATGATAAACTAATTCTTCTGTTTCAAAGCGTGGAATAAGTACATGCTCGTTTACAGTAAATCGCCTTCCATAAAAATATTCATATCCGACTAAATGTTGCACAGGTATTCCCGTATCCACGTGCGCCTTCACATCGGACATAAAGGCTCTATACTGCTGCTCCTCCATTTCATCCCGTAAAATTATATGAAACGTATCACTATCTATTTGTACATGATGTTCGATTAAAATTTTTGCGATATGGGGATCGCGTCCATGTTTTTCTAAAAAAGAAGAAGCCCATGTTAGGACTTCATATACTTTTCTCGTATTCATTTTATTCACTAACTTCCTGTAGACGACTCGTTTGGTCTTCAATTAATAAAGCATCAATAATTTCGTCGATTTTCCCTTCGACAATTTGATCTAATTTTTTAATCGTTAAACCGATACGGTGATCAGTTACACGGTTTTGTGGGTAATTGTACGTACGAATACGCTCCGAACGATCTCCAGTACCTACAGCAGATTTTCTTGATTCTGCATATTCCGCTTCAGCTTCTTGTTGATATTTGTCATATAAACGGGCACGCAACACTTTAAAAGCTTTTTCACGGTTTTTAATTTGGGATTTCTCATCTTGACACGATACGACAATCCCTGTTGGTAAATGGGTTAAACGAACAGCCGAGTCTGTCATGTTCACGTGCTGTCCACCTGCACCACTTGCACGGTACGTATCCACTTTTACATCTTCATTACGAACTTCTACGTCAACATCTTCTGCCTCCGGTAATACCGCAACTGTCGCAGTAGATGTATGAACACGTCCTTGTGCTTCTGTTTCAGGTACACGTTGTACACGGTGTGCCCCGTTTTCGAATTTTAGCTTAGAATAAGCACCTGTACCATGAATCATGAAAATAATTTCTTTATATCCACCAACTCCCGTTGAGTTCGCTTCAATGACTTCTGTTTTCCAACGATTCGCTTCCGCAAAACGCGCATACATTCGATATAAATCACCAGCAAATAATGCAGCTTCATCCCCACCAGCTGCTGCTCTAATTTCAACGATAACGTTTTTGTCATCATTCGGATCTTTCGGTAATAATAATACCTTTAACTCTTCCTCTAATGCTTCTATATCGGAAGTTAATTCTGAAATCTCCGCTTTAATCATATCTAACATATCACTGTCTGATTCACTCGCTAACATGTCTTTTGCGTCGTCTAATTGTTCCACACTCGTTTTATACTTACGATATGCCGTAACAGCAGGTTCAAGATCGGATTGCTCTTTCGAATATTCTCGTAGTTTATTCGAATCACTAATTACTTCTGGGTCACTTAAAAGTTCGTTTAATTTATTATATCGATCCTCTAATGATTGTAGTTTATCTAACATGTGTTTCCACCTCTTTTATACTTCCGTAAAATCAAGTTCCAATACTTAGTATACACTATTTTCACGTTGCATTTATAGTAGGTATGTAAAAATGGTCCAACTTTATTGCATGTCATTCCTATACAAAAATCGGATTTTTTGTAAATAAAAATCAGGCATAAATTTGCCTGATTGTAATAGGTTACGATTGTATTTTTGTATCTTGTTTGTTTTACATGTTGTATTTCTTTTTGAATCGATCGACACGACCACCGGCTCTGTCTGCTTTCTGCTTGCCAGTGTAGAAAGGGTGTGTGTCAGAACTAATTTCAACACGAATGACTGGGTAAGTGTTGCCATCTTCCCATTCCATTGTTTCTTCAGATGTTCTTGTAGAACCACTTAAAAATTTATAATCTGAACTTGTATCTAAAAAGATTACTTTTTGGTATTCTGGATGAATTCCGCTTTTCATGTTTTTCCACCTCTTTTACAAAAAATGATTATTCACAATTATAAGTTAAACCTACCTAACCTCACATCTTGATATTATAACAGTATTAGGTATGTAATGCAAGTCTTTTTTTACTTTTATGAGCGTTGATTTCGCTTCATTTTAATTTCTTCCCCGATATCATCCAAGAATTGTTCGTTTGTTTTCGTTGCTTTCAAACGCTTTAAAAATCGCTCCGTAAACTCATGAGAATCTTGCATTGATTTTCGAATCATCCACATTTTTTCTAAATGATCTTTCGAAACGAGTAACTCTTCTTTTCGAGTTCCAGAACGTAAAATATCGATTGCCGGGAAAATTCTTCTTTCTGCTAAACTACGGTCTAAATGTAATTCCATATTACCTGTACCTTTAAATTCTTCATAAATGACATCATCCATCCGGGATCCCGTATCTACTAAGGCAGTTGCTAAAATCGTTAAACTTCCACCTTCCTCGATATTTCTTGCCGCACCAAAAAATCGCTTCGGACGGTGAAATGCTGCTGGATCAATCCCTCCGGATAATGTACGTCCACTTGGTGGAATTACTAAGTTATATGCACGTGCTAAACGTGTAATACTATCCATTAATACGATAACATCGCGTTTATGTTCTACTAGGCGCATCGCGCGCTCTAATACGAGTTCAGATACTTTAATATGGCTTTCTGGCACTTCATCAAATGTAGAACTAACTACATCAACATCTGGTGCAACAGAACGTTCAATATCTGTCACTTCCTCAGGACGTTCATCGACTAATAAAATGATTAGTTTTGCCTCTGGATGGTTTTTCGAAATGCTATTAGCAATTTCTTTAATAAGCATCGTCTTACCCGCTTTTGGTGGAGCAACGATTAATCCCCGTTGGCCGAAACCAACTGGTGTCATTAAGTCTATAATTCTCGTCGATACATTTTGTGGAGAATCTTCTAATGTCATATAGCGATCAGGATATAAAGCAGTTAAAGCTGGAAAATGGACTCGTTCTTTTGCTGTTTCAGGATTATCACCATTGACAGCGTCCACGTGTAATAAACCGTAATAACGTTCATTCTCTTTCGGTGGTCGAACCTTTCCAGATACTTTATCTCCATTTCTTAAATCAAAACGGCGAATTTGAGATGCCGAAATATAAATATCTTCCGCACTTGGTGAATAGTTAATTGGACGTAAAAAGCCAAAACCTTCTGAAGGGATCACTTCTAAAATCCCATCCATAAATAAATATCCGTCTTTTTCTGCTTGCGCTTTTAATATCGCAAAAATTAATTCCTTTTTTGTTAGTTTCGCATAATAGGAAACTTTATAATCTTTCGCTAATTTATAAATGTCTTTCAACGTCAAGCTTTCTAAATGAGAAATCGTTATTTCAGACACATCATCACACCTATTCATTTATTTCTATTCGTATCTCTTTTAAAGTAATTTTGGTTGCTCTTTTTGATAGGATAACATGTTATATGTTGTTCATATGTACACGTTTATTTATATAGGAGATTAAAAAGAATGCTTGTTTAAAAGAGGAGCCGAATGAAGAGTTCGTTGTAAAACTAGACCGTCTCTTGTCTATTTGTATCATACAACTTTCTCTTCATATATTCAACTCTATCTGTAGAAGAAAATATTAATCATTATCTAATACTAAATTTGGCTTTTTCTTTAAACTATGTTGACCGTCAATGAAACGAATCGTACCACTTTTCGCACGCATTACGACAGATTGTGTTGTCGCTCTTTGTCCTTTAAATTGAACACCTTTTAGTAATTCCCCGTCCGTCACACCTGTCGCAGCAAAAATGGCATCATCCCCAGGACAGAAATCGTCCATGTAAAACACTTTATTCAAGTCTGCAATCCCCATTTTTTTACAACGGGCAATTTCTTCTTCATTGGATGGTGCTAATTTCCCTTGGATTTCTCCGCCTAAACACTTTAAAGCAACTGCTGAAATAACGCCTTCCGGTGCACCACCAATACCGAATAAAATATCTACTCCTGTATGGTCAAAACAAGTGTTGATTGCCCCTGCAACATCACCGTCTTGAATTAATTTAATTCTAGCACCTGTTTGACGAATTTCTTCGATTAACCCTTGATGGCGATCACGGTTTAATACGACAGCTAATACATCTTCAATATCTTTGTTTTTCGCTTCTGCTACAGCACGTAAGTTTTTTTCCACTGATGCGTTAATATCAATCTTTCCAACCGCTTCTGGACCGACAGCAATTTTATGCATGTACATGTCTGGAGCATGTAATAAGTTACCACCATCTGAAATAGCAATAACAGATAATGCGTTCCAAGAACCACGTGCAACGATACTCGTTCCTTCAAGTGGGTCAACAGCAACATCTACTAAAGGTCCTCTTCCAGTACCAAGTTTTTCACCAATATAAAGCATTGGAGCTTCATCCATTTCTCCTTCTCCAATAACAACTGTACCACGCATTGGAATCGTATCAAAAACTGTACGCATTGCGGTTGTTGCTGCATCGTCCGCTTCGTTTTTTAAGCCTCTACCCATCCATCTTGCTGATGATAATGCTGCCGCCTCTGTAACGCGAACTAATTCAATCGATAAACTTCTTTCCATCGTTTAAAAATCCCCTTTTTGTGAGTTATAAACCTTTCATACTAATCATTTCATTTGATTCCATCACTTTTTCACGCCAAATTTTCGCACCTAAACGACGTAAATTTTCAGTAATATCTTCATATCCACGATCTATATGATCAATTTCAGTAATTTCCGTAATGCCATCTGCCATTAATCCTGCAATGATTAATGCTGCTCCTGCACGTAAATCTGTTACTTTTACTTTGGCACCTTCTAGCTTTTCCGTACCTGTAACAATTGCAGCACTACCTTCTACCTTCACTTTTGCATTCATACGGCGCAATTCATCAATATGTTTAAATCTAGCTGTATAAATCGTATCTGTAACGATACTTGTTCCTTTTGCCTTCGTTAATAGTGATGTGAAAGGTTGTTGTAAATCGGTTGGAAATCCTGGGTATACCAATGTTTTAATATCTACACTTTTCAACTTTTCACCAGGTTTAATAAGTAGTTGATCATTATGTTGCTCAATTGCTACGCCCATTTCACGCAATTTCGCTAACAATGATTCTAAATGTTCTGGAATCACATTATCAATGACTACTTCTTTCCCTTGTGCAGCTGCCGCAATAATATATGTACCCGCTTCTATTCTGTCAGGTATGATTGTATGTTTACAGCCATGCAAGCGATCGACACCTTCAATACGAATAATATCTGTTCCTACACCTTTAATTTTAGCGCCCATATTCGTCAACAATGTAGCAACATCAATAATTTCCGGTTCTTTAGCGGCGTTTTCGATCGTCGTTTTCCCCTTCGCTAACACTGCTGCTAACATAATATTAATTGTCGCACCTACACTCACTACGTCTAAATAGATTCGTGCACCACGTAATTCTTCGGCCTCTAAATAAAGAGCGCCTTTTTCATTTTTCACTTTTGCACCGAGTGCTTCAAACCCTTTAATATGCTGATCAATCGG
>Ga0079225_10001301_pt1 | contig 13946 bp, 7 predicted proteins | sample Poulit2012_FD_76344 | JGI IMG/M metagenome (GOLD analysis project Ga0079225, IMG submission 76344) | Agricultural soil microbial communities from Georgia to study Nitrogen management - Poultry litter 2012 | ecosystem: Environmental > Terrestrial > Soil > Agricultural land | place: USA: Georgia...
ACGAATTAAATCGTATAAATAGTAACGGCGATTTCGTCGATAATCGTTCCCGAAAATATAATGTTTCTCTTCTAATAGTTTTAAACCTTTTCTTACGGTTGAATCCGATAAATTGGTTAACTGCTGCATATCTTTGACTGTTGTAATGGGATGAGTAAACAGAGCAAACCAAATTTTTTTCAACGAAGGTTGCTTTAATTGTTGATTAACTTCGATAAATAATCTTTCCGCTTGATCAAGTTTATCAAATTGTCTCCCCGCCATCTTGATTGTAGCTTCTAGAAAAAATATAATCCAACTTTGCCAATCTGCTTTTCTGCCTTTAATAGCTCGAACGCCATTTAATAATTTATAATATTTAAATTGTTCTTTTTCGAGTTCTTCACTTAAAAAAAACACCGGCCGTTTGATCAGCTTTTCTTGTAACAAATATAAAACTATTAAAATTCTCCCTAACCGACCATTACCGTCAGAAAATGGATGAATCGATTCGAATTGCGCATGAATAATCGCAACCTTTATTAAAGAATGTAATGTATCCATCTGTTCATCTGTATAAGGATTACCATTCATATATTGTTCAAGATTATGCATATATTCGGCTACTTTTTGTGGTTCAGGAGGAATATATTGCGCATCCTTGATATCCCTTGTTGGTCCGATAAAATTTTGTACTTTGCGGTATTCACCGATTAAACCTGTCGACCCACGAGCGTCTTTCATCAACACCGTATGCAACTCTCGAATAAGACGTTCAGTTAGTGGATAACCTTGTTCTATTCTCTCCGCTCCTAATTTTAAGGCATTTTGGTAATTGTTCACTTCAACTTTTTCCCAATCTTTTTCATCCGAAAGTTGATCTTCTAACATCTCGTTAAAGGTTACTTGTGAACCTTCAATTTTAGTCGATTGAACAGATTCTTTTAAAGCAATTAATTGAATAAAAGACTCATTTACCGGTGAATAACGTAATTTTTGCTTTAATTTCTCCAGTTGAGTCGATGCTTCAACAACTAATTTATAAAATGAAAGTTCAACTTCCGTTTCAAATTTAATAGGTAAAAACGGTAAGTCGTACGGTTTTAACATTTTAATCACCATCGTGTATTTTATATACAATTATAACCATAAAAGGTTTTTTTACAACCCATATCGTATTTTTTAACCTTTATTAATTGTATGTGTGAATTAAATACAATTTTAATTTAAAAAATGTACCATTTTTTCATGTGTTAATTATTAACAGCATTCGAATGTAACTTCGCTTTTTCTGCTATATAACTTTTCCCGGCTTATATTATACGTTCTTACACAAGTTCTCTCTAATTTTATTCATAGAAATTACTGTCGTGCGTATTAATATATTACTTCACCTTATTCACGTAAGGAGTTAACTTTACCTTTCTAATTATCATCTATTATGAAAATATCAATAACGTATTCTTTTACATCCGCTACGTTTGGTTCCCAAGGCTTTTCAGGGTTCGTTTTAGCGACATAGGGTACCATTAACCAAATGTCAGACGGTATTCTCCCATGATTAAACGATAAGCCCTGCGCAAGATTCGCTCACGCAAGGCTGTATTTCATTTTAGTCAATTATTTATTTCTCTTAATTTTATTAATTTCAGCTTCACTAAGATCTGTCGCTTTTATGATTTGCACAAGAAGGACGCCTATAAATATAAAATTTTCGCTATTTCAAGTTTGCGTTTTTCTTCCCTTCTATTATTCCTTCCTTAATACCCTCTTGCCTTCCATTTCCCATAAAAATTTCTGCTAACGTCATGACCGTTTCGCTCCTTACCAGATATGAATGTTCTATACGCTTCACTACTTCCATCATATGTGATTCCGTTAAATAACGTTGTGCCCTAAAAACGTAACACATCATCACCTTTAAATATTCAATGCCTTTTTCTGATTGTTGGAGTTCATTCATACATAATGATTTGAATTAGTCTTTCAATGAAGCGTTCATTGTCTCGTTCGTAAATCGCACTTACTAACATAATATATACTCGTAAGATCTCCTGACCATGAGTCATTTTTTTTGACCAATTGGAAAAATCGAACAACAAATATTTGAAATCTGGAATATACTTTTTTACATCGGCTCATATTTACTTTCATCTGCAATCATTCCACCTAAACTTCGGGGCGCATCCCCCTTAGAACGCCCGTAGTACATGACGAGTGGAATGACAATTGGGAGTTCTAACTTCTTTTCTTTATTCGCTTTCGCAATGAAAAACTCACCTATATAGCAATAAAGTTGTCAAACGATATCATTACTTGAATAGCTCTTATGTTTGAATAAAAAGTAAAAATAATCAATTCCCCTGCGATTTCTGCTTTGAACAACAAATCAGAAAAAGATTCCGACTACGACTTATTAATAAAACTATCTTTCTATGGTTCCAACGCATCAAAATTGACTCATTTTCCTAATTCGGCTAGTAAATAATGTTGTAGAAAATCCTTCGTTACAGTAACGTCCATAAAGGTTTCTTTGAAAAACTTATCGTGATGACTTTCAATATTCATCACCCTATTTACTCGCCACGCTTCATCTATTTTATCTATTTTATCTTTTTTATTTTTTATATATTAAATTTGCTTCTTCTCGGATATAAATTTTATTTATTTTATTTAATTAGACCTCTCCAATACGTTATTTCTATTCATCAAAATTGAACACTAACTGTTCACGCATTTCTAGTCGTTCAAATGCATCCGGATCACGATCTTCAAAGTAAGCGTAATGGAGTTTTCGTTCCGTTTCCATTACTTGTTTATTAGCGTCGGTCGTATGACGTAGACGTAGGCTATACATAACTGGGAAGTAATCTTGTAGAAACTTTCCATCTGCGTGTGCAGTTAAAGCAATCATTTGAAAGCCTAATTGTTCTGCGATAAAAAAGACAGGATCTAGGACATGACCACTCGATGCTTTTCCGAACGGATTATCTAAAATGACAGCACGATTACGTTTCATATTTGGATTATATTGTTTTTTCTTTTCGGAGATGAAGTTTAATAGACCAAGAAATAACGTCATATTTTTACTCCATTTTTCTCCGCCTGACCATTGATTCGTTTGCTCCCATTGTGTAAGGCGGCTTGATACTTGGTTATCGTTTGTTACTTTGCGACAGGAGATACGCATTTTTTCGTTTGGGATAACGATTTGTAACAACGATTTTGTTTCAAGCCATGTTTCGATTTGCTTTCTTACTTTTTCGCCATCCTCTTCCCCGTATTTATTTTTAAAATTGTCCTTTTCAAGTTGTGATAAAATCCAATCTAAATGTTCTTGAATACGTTGTTTCCCTTCCTCCTCTTTCCATTCGGGAATAGAAAAGTGGTAAATATTTTTTGAGTTGTCTGCTACTTTCACACGTGTTTTATTCGGTATTACTTTTAGTTCACTAGTTACATTTAATAAATGATTATGAATGTTATTAATAAACGCTTGGACGTCTTTATCATTTTCAGTAATGAAGTCACGTGCGTATTTGTTTGCGTTTTCTAATATGACATACATGTTTTCTTTATACGTAATTATTTCATCATATGTTTCTTTTGACTCCATGCCTTCAATAGCTGATTGTTGTAACTTTCTGTCGGTAATATTGTGGCGACAAAAGGATTCGAATTGACGTTTCGCATGATTCAAATTTTCACGTTCCATTTTTAATATTTCATGCTGTTCAGTTAGCTTCTCTGTTATTTGTGTAACGACTTCATAGCGATTATAAGTAAAATCTCTACGTTCTGTTTCACTTAAATTAATTGGGGTAATATTTGTTTTATGAAAATGATGTGCCTCTTTGAAATTGTCTAATTTATGTGAAGCTTTTTCGATTTTCTGTTGTTCTTTTTTGATTTGGTCCAATCTACTTTTTATATAGTTTTCACGTTCTATTAATGTTTGTTGTTTACCCGCTAAATATTGATGAATTTCATGAAATTCAATTGTAAAATTAACTAATAATTTATTTGGAAATTGACGTTTAAACAGCTCTTTTTTCGACAGCACAGTTCCCTTTTGTATATCATAAGTCGATTTTGCCTCAATAACTGATTCATTTAATCGAGCAATCGTATGTTTTCCTTCTCGAATCCCTTCATTTAATCGAGCAATTTTATTTTCGCCATCGACTGGAAATGTATACGTCGCATCAATCTTATCGTTCGTACTCACTATTTCTTTCATTTCTTTTTTCGTTCGGTTTATATTTTCCAAAACCGCTTCTAGTTTCGCACGAATCTCCCCATACTCACGTTCAATTCCAATCAATTCTAGTTTAATATTTTCACGTCGCTCACGCATGACTTCGATTGCATCATTTGTAAATTGTGGGCGAGTCTCCTTTACTTCTTTATACAAATCGTTATCACGAATGATTAGAATAGATCGCTCATTATATTCTTTTTCTTCTTGTAACTGGGCTATATCTTCTTTGTGGCGAGTTTTATCACGTTGTAAATTCGTAATTTCACGTTTATAAATATTAATTTGCTTCTTACGCTCGTGTTGCTGATCATTTAATTTTTGAATGGCTCGTTCAAGTCGAAATATATCGTTCGCTACTTCAATATGTTTTTCTATCCCCGTTAACTTACTTTGTTTTTCTTCAATTTCTTTTTCTGTATTCGTAATTATTTCTTCAGTCTGTTTAAATGTCTCGTACAATTTCGTTATATTTCGTTCTAACGTTTGTTCTGTAAGTTGCTGTTCATTCATCATTTCACGTAATATATCTTTTGCATCTTTCGGATATTCATTAAAAAATTGCATCGTTTGTTCTAGTATGGCGTTAATTTGTTCAACAGCATCATCAGCTCGTTGTCTTTTTATCGTTGCTTCATTAGCGCGATCTTTTATTTTTACTTTCCACTTAGCAAAGACGTGATCATCGATATTTTTATCCCAATGTGCTGGTGTAATCCACGAATCAGGCATTTCATTTTTTGTTATTATTTCTTTCGCTTGTTCCATCGTTAAAACTAAAACAGGATGTTGTAACTTATCTTTAATCGACACTATCTTTTGCTCAAGGGCAAATTTATCCGTTCCCCGCGTAACGACTGTTAATGGCCATAATTTATACGTTTGTGATCGTATTTGTTCATCCATTAGTAAGCTAGCAATATATTGTGTACCCGTTTGGACGTATAAATCATCTTGCCAATCATTTATCTTTTCTTCTAAAAAAGGATCAGTGAAAAAATGCGCTTGATTACTATAGTCGTCTGCAAACCGATGGGCGATTCGTTCTTTTTGTAAAATTTCCTCGCGCTCACTTATACGTTGTTGCTTCATATCATGCAGTCGACTCATAATCGTACTTTCTCTCAAATACAAATCATCAATCCCGTGCCATGTTGCGTGCACGGTTGCCAATTTCTCTTTCGTTTCATCATGTGCTTTTTTAAATTGTTGCTGTTCATTAAATGTTCTTTGCCGTTCTATTTTTATTTCATTCAACTTTTCTTGTGCTTCATCAATTGCTTTTCTTAAATCATTTTGTTCATTTTTCTTAGCGTGAATAACACTTTTAGCTTTAACAATCGCTTCATCCAATGCTGCTTGTTCTTTAATCCATTCTTCATATCGTCTATTTACATTTTCTTGTTTCGGATTTGCTAATATACGACGTTTTAATTGGTCAATATTGTCTTGATCTGATGTTATATGCCCCTTCGTTTCAGCAAATTTTTCTTGAACTTTTCCTTGTTCTCGTTTTTTGTCAGCTATTTCTTCTTCAATCTCGTTTAATGTTTCACGTAACGGGCGCTGTTCTAGTTCTATATCGGATATCTTTTTTTCCAGACGTTCGATTTTTGTAATATAATAGCCGTGAATTTGGGCTTCTATTTGCTCAAGTGAGATTTGCAATTGTTCGACTGTACCTGTTTCGTCTTTATCTTTCAACTCTCGTTCATATGCATTCTTTTGCTGTTCGTATACCGTTAAATCCTTTTTTCGTTTAGCATATTGTAAGTTAGCTCGCTCTACTTTTTGTCGGTTGTGAGTCGATTTTGCTTCCTCGTATGCTACTTGCCTTTCATAGTATGTGCTTCTTAATTTTTCTTTTAATTGTTTAGCTTTTAAAATATCGTATGTCGCTTTTTCTATTTCTAATTGATGCAATTCTTCTTGACAAATTTGTAACGCTTCATCTTCTGCCAGTTTTCTTTCGGCTATTGCATCCGTTTCTTCTTGTAAAAAGAGATCAACTCCTTTTGCACGTTGTTTCGTCGTTTCATACATTTCTTTTGCTTCTGTATAATGAGCAAACTGTTGTACATAACGGTCGATCTCCCGTTCAATCATTTCGTATTCTTTTAAACTTTGTTTAAAGTTGCGGTACATTCTAAATCCTTCTCGACGCTCTTCAAATATATCGGCAAATTTACCCGATTCATGCCCACTAATCGAATCTTCAACAGTTGGAATAAGTAGACGATCGAATAAGTCCGTTGTCGTTTTACAATGTTCAAAAAACTCCTCGATTCCACCTTCATCACTATTTATTTTCACAATGCTTTTCCATTCGTTCGTGACGATATTGTAATTTTCTTCAATATATTTATGAAAACTTTTATTCGTATCAAATGTAGCAGCGTTCATCGATTTGCTTTTCATCGTGTTAAAATATTCAACCATCTCCTCCCTCGTTGCAGGGCGTCTTTTACCGGTCAACTCTTTCACAAATGGCATGTTTTCTAGGTTATTTTTATTTCCATCCTCATACTCATAGGCAAACTTAAGCGAATTTAATTTATTGTCCTGTGTAAATAAAGTGACGACAGTAGCGACGTAACGGAGTGGGTTTTCGTTCGTTATCCATTCGATTCCGATATGTGCTGGGGCGTTTTCGAGTTGTAACGTATCTTTAATTTTTCGGTCTCCAAGATTTGTATGTGGAAGAATGGCTTGTAGAACAGTATGAATAAATACTGTTTTACCACCACCATTTTCCAAAACAATCGCACTATTAGCTCCTTTAAAATGAAAAACTTCATCGTTGAACCGTTTATTTCCATCTTCATAAACGACATTCGTCAAGCGAACTTTATTAATCGTCGCCACCTGTACCTGCCTCCTCATCACCATAAATAAACTCAAAAATGTTTTTATTATACGTTGCATCCATGAAATAACGTTGGATAATAACTTTTGCTTTTTCAGTAATCGACACCTCTTGATTACCGATATCTATTATTAACCCTTCTTCTAAGAGAAAGTTTTTGGCTGTATGGATGAAGCTAAGACGACTAATTGTTCTTCCACGTTGTCGTTTTGCCGTTTCTTTAATGTCATCCATATCTATCCATCTATCAATAATTGCTCGCCAATTATACGAAAATTCAACTTCCAGTTCAGTTAATTGCTCTTCATCATATGTTTGTAAATATTGGATGCGTTCATTCATTTTTTTCAGCCAATCAGAAAGACGTAAAAATTGCAACGTCGGTTCTTCACTATTATAACGATCGAAAAAAGCACCAAATAAAACAATTGTTGCGAAATAAAGTAAATAAATATCTGCGTTTCGTGCTGTAGAACCTAAATGCGTTCGTTTAATCCATTCGTTACTTACGTGAAATGAACTATAACGTGTTTCTGGTACAAGGAATAAGTTGTCCGTCGTCCGAATAATTACAGCATCAACTTCACGAGCAAATTTTTCTAGTAAACTTCGAATGTCCGCTTCACTCGTATATTGTTTTACCGCCTCCTTATCAGCTACACCGTCACGAGCTAGTTTTGTATAAATTGAAAATGCATGCATAACTTCTCTTTCAGTATAGTTCATTTATGTCTACTCCTTTTTTGTCAGTTCATTATTCAACTGGGGTTAATGTAATGCGCATATTTTGAATACAATATTTCTCATCGTATTGAATAATATCTGGCAACTCTATAACGATTAATTGTTGATTGCCAATTTGTTTAAGAATGTGTTGTAAAACCGTTTCATTTTCGTGACCACTTATACTTTCTTGCTTAAGTGGTGAAACTTGATGCATGAACATCCAAAAACTATAAAAATATCGTTTCTGCAATAAATCACGATCAGTTGATTTTAATTGCTCCATCCAATGACGTAAATGATGAATCGTTCCCGTTTCATAATCACGGATGAATTTTTGCATAATCATTGCATACTTTTCGCTAATCCACTCACGATATTCTTTTTGCTCTATATCTTCTGCCACTTCCGGGAAATGATAGCCTTCCATTTCAGTGCGTTCTTCCATTATGTTTTGTTCATCTAAAACTGTTAACAATGACCATGTAGGGTTTTGCTCGATCTTTAAAAATGGATGTATAACTCCTTTCATAACATCTGGTGATAGAGGCTTTGCTAAAATAGTTGCAACAATATCTTTTTCAAAATTAAACGACTGTACCCCAGTGTAATATAGGGATTCTTGAGCAGTAGCAATCGCCGTGTTTCTCAATTGAGTGGTTAATTCAATTAACTTGGTATGTTCGTAATGAACTTCATCTAATTCATTAGCAATTTTATGAACGAGCTCGTACGATTCGACTTCTTTCTCCTTTAAATCGTCACGATACATCGTGTCGCGCGTCTCCTTTACAAACTGCTTTAACATCGCAAATTCTTCATCTTCGTGCGCAAAACGTTCGTGGGCTTCTTCAATTAATTCTTTATATCGTTCAAAGGTTTGATCTGATATAATACTTCGAACGATTTCATTGCGCATATTTTGAAACCGTTCAATCAATGTCGATACATTTAACTCCATTTCACGTACTTGACGTAGCGCATCATGAAATTGACCTTTATTTATTTGCTGTTTCAACAATAATTGATTAATCGAAATTTGATATTCACTATAAAATTCTTTTGTTGAAAATAGTAATTCCAACCCATCTTCATCTAACGTATAATATTGAGTTTCTGTTTTCGCATCAAAGTCGTGGGCTTTTAAAATAGAATATGAAACTTCTTCTTCCGATTTTATTTCCCAATTAAAAAATGAATAGTGTCGTTTTTTTCCATCTTGCGGTCGAAAAACTTCAATAATCGTATCGGTAATTTTCTCCATCTCATGTAAAGGTATATCATACGTGTCTTCTGTCATACGACCTAAAAACTCCGTTACATCTTGACGACTCGTTTTATACGCTCGTGAAAGTCGCCGTTCAAAAAAGAACAGCAATGTAAGCATACCGAGACCTTGCATATCAATTTTTTTACCATTTTGGTCTTCTGTTCGTTTTGCTTTTAGCTCTTCTAATGGAGCCATAAGTGCAAGACGTCTCATTCGGTCACGATATCCACTTGTTAAACCTTGAATATTAATTGCCTCCATTGCCACTTATGCCTCCCAAGTAGTTGTTAATAAAATTTGTTGTAGTTCATCTGTTTTTAATACTTCCTGTGGAAAATATGCTCCCTTATCGAGCAATTGTTTAATAGTCGTGGCGTCTTGATCTTCAAATTGTGAGAAAAAAGTTTGTAATGCTAGTTTATCTTTTGATTGATTCGTTTTACCTATAGCAGCTTCTTTCTTTAAACACATTTTGTAAAAAGGTACTGCGATATTAACTTGACGCTTTTGATTAAGACGATACCAAATATTAATTCCTTCCCGATCGATATCTCCGAAATAAAAAAGTTGATGTTTGGATTTGATTGGTAATTGAGTATCGAAATTTTCAATCCCTTTTTCAATCTTTTTTCCAGCACCGTAAATTAATGATGTAAAAGTAGATAAATGTAACACAGGGAGCAATGCTTGATATGTCGTTTTATTTTCAACAATTAAATGGTAGTTTACACATTCATTTATTTTTGATGGATTTAGAGCAAACATTAACGGATCGGCAACTGGCATAATATTTAACTTTTCCCATAGATTTATTCGATATAGTAGCTGTTCACCAGTTTGTTCTATCCACTTTTCATCTCCTACCAATTCAAAACTCCGTTCCGGTGCGGGAACACGTCTTGACGGAAACCCCTTACGTTCAATGTAATCATTAATCATTTTTAAATAAGGAAGATCCTCTTCCCATACTTTTTTATTTAGTTTAAAATAATTGTCTAAATTTATAGCGTTATGGAATTTCATGCGATACCTTTGTAGTTCCTTGTAATATGTCTCATTTAATAGTTGCTTTCGAATACGATAACGATAAGCAAGAGAGGGAGTGCGATTGTTACGGCCTGTTGATTTGATCATTTGCAAAATATTTTCATTTTCCAATTTTTTTATTTGGGCAGCAAACTGTTCATACGTTTGATGGTTAAGAGCTAACGTTTGAAGTTCGTCGTAGGAAATTGTTTTGCGGTTAAATTGAGCTAATTTTTCTTTTAATTGTTCCATTTCAACCACCTTACTTAGTGCGTTATACGAGAAAATTTTTTAACTATTGTTCTCTGATTATATCAATTATTCACTATATATGATAATCGAGCGGGAAATTGTTATTGAAAGTTCATTTTTAATTATTGTGGGCGGTTAGTTATGAGTTATATTTGATCGAATGCCAAAAGTATAAAAACGAAACAGCTTTAGCTCTTAAGTAAACTACTTACTTTTTAACCTTTGACAATGAATTTATTTAAATGTCTAAATAACTAATCAAATCATGATATACTTGTTCATCAGTTTAATGATTTCCTATTGCCCATTTAAAAAATCTTTTAAGCACACATATGCAGAGCTGCAAAAATCAATTTAAGTCCGCATCTAATAAGAACGATTAGACAAAAAGCACCAAGTTAAAAAATGTCCCTTATATATAAAGCAATAGCAATGACAATAGAATAAGTAGCTCCTTTAAAATTACTCTTTTATGCAAAAAACTTTAAAAAATAGCTAAGTGGAAAATGAAACTTTTCCTCCACTTAGCTACATTCATTTGTAATCTATATTTTAGCTAACTTTTTAGACTTTAAAAGAATCCATTGATTTTTTTAAATCATTTGCCGTCTCTTCTAATAACTGAGTCGCCTTAAGAATTTCATCAGCCATTTCATACTGCTCGTTGATCTTTTCATTTACATCATGAATATTATCTGTTGTAACGGTTGTTGTTTGCATCGTTTCTTCTACAGACGCAGATACCTCCTCTGTACCAGCCGACATTTCCTCTGCTAAGGCCGAGAGCTCACCCATTTGTGAATGGATGCTTTCTAAAAACTTGAACATCGCTGCAAAATCTTCATTTAGTTGATTCATTATCTTTAATCCCGCATCGACGTCCTCTTTATTTTTTCCTACCGTTTCAACAGCTGATTGGGTATCTGTTTGAATATTACTAATTAATTCATTGATATTTGATGCGGAGACCGCCGTTTCTTCCGATAAATTTCTTATTTCTTCTGCTACAACTGCAAATCCGGAACCTGCTTCACCAGCTCTTGCTGCTTCAATTGATGCATTTAGTGCGAGTAAATTCGTCTGTTCAGCAATATCTGTAATAATTTGTGTGATTTCATTTATTTCTCCAGAAGTATTTTGTAGTTCTTCAATTGTTGCTGATGTTGTTAAAGTTCCTTGTTCAATATTTTGCATTTGCTTGACCGATTGATTAATTAACCGTTCTCCAGCGTTTGTATGCTGCTGAATTTCATCTGATGATTCTGATACTTCTGTAGCAATCATAGCAACTCTTTCTGATCCCGTTGCCATCTCTCTCATGGCTGTCGCACTATCCTTTGCTGATGCCAACTGTATATTAGAAGCATTTGTTACTTCATCAATTAACTCATTAGTTTCTTTTGTCATATCTACAGTTCGTTTTGCCTTATTTGTCATCGATTCGACTGCTTCTTCTACCTTTACTGTACTATCATTGACTTGATTTAACATATTACGCATACTTTCAGTTAATCTGGAAAATGTATTCGCCAACTCACCGACTTCATCTTTTTGCTTTAAATATCTCTCCGGCATTTGAACGGTAAAATCACCTTCAGCTAATTTTCTACCACTTGCTGTGACAAATTGAACAGGCCTACTAAAGGAATTAGCAAAGAAATAAGCAATAACTGTTCCAATAATTAGGGCACCAAGAACAACTATAAAAAATAAAGTTTGTAAAGAACGAATGTCTGATTTAAATTCTGATTCATGCGCTCCTACGATTAATGACCATCCATTCTCAAGTGTATCAAAGGCAACGAAGCGTTTTATCCCCTCATATTCATAATCAAAAACACCTTGATCATTTTGGGTAATTCGTTCAATCGTTTCTCCATTTGCCCCGCCTTCTTCTATATAATTAACTTGTTCTTCAACGAGAGTACGATTTCCATGAGCTAAAAACGTTCCTTCCTCATTTACCATAAACGCATAACCTGTATCGCCAAATTTCATCGTATCTATTATTTCACTCAAATAGAAACCATCAATTCTAGCGATTAAAACGCCAACTACTTGATTTCCTTGTTCAATTGGTGATGCAAGCATCATAACAAGTTCGTTTGTCGCACGGCTTAAAATTACTTCCGACATTGCAGATTCACCCTCAAAAGCCTTAATTATGTAATCTCTGTCTGCTAAATCAGCCGTTGTCCCATCAATATAATGGGAAGTACCATCGGGGGTAACTACTGCCAGTGTTAAGTAATCAAGCGTTTTTAATTGCTCTTCTAAATATTGCTTTTGTTTTTCTAAATCCATACTTCGAATGATATCATGGGCAGCAATACCTTCTAATTCGGCAAAACTACGGCGAAAACGTTCTTCTAAATATTGTTTATTATCACTGACTTTTTCATTTAATTGTTGCTCTAATTGCCCGATTAAAACATTAGTACTATTAAGGGTGGCGATAATACCAAGCCCACCACCGATCAATACAATTAAGATGATTTGCACAACTAATAATTTAGTTCTTATTTTCATATTCAATGTCCCCCCTATATATTTACAAAAATCAGTTTCTAAACCGAATCTAAAATAGTTTTATTTTTACCTAACTGTTTACGCAAACGTATAGTCAAATGGTCGCTAATACAAATATCGGTTGTTTTTTATCTTCTTTAATAAACATTTTTGACAATATACTGAATCTTTTATGCGAAAAATAGGTTCTACAATAAATTTGTTAGTGTAGGAAAATCAGTAATCCTATTTTAATTTCGTCAACATACAGCAAAACCTTATTCTAGTAAGCTAGTAGAAAATTCACTAATTTTATTTTTTAATTTAAAAATAGAAAAAACACGGTAAATTCCCTGCTTATCCGCTTGCCTATACAAAATTTATGAAGAGGAATTTACCGATGGATCAAAGATTCTACCGCATCTAGTAGTAATGGATATGGAATGGGATAAATCAAACTAACCGATGGCTCAGTGACTTATACTGAATTCATGTGAATGTTTTCACATCTAAGAGCCTTTAATGGGCTCAAATTAAAGCCCTGTGTGCGGTATTAGAATTAATCACTGAATCAGCTGGTCTTGATTAGGTTCACGACCAATTATAGTCAGTCACTGATGTTTACCCATCAGCACCTACGATTCGACCCAACTTGGATTTTTAGCACACAATTAAACCTTAGATTTCTGTAGACTGGTTCTTTTTACAAGATAGTACTAATTTACTACATTATATTTAAAATTAGGAAAATTGTCCAATTGTATAAGCGTTATTTGACGAGTGTGGAAGAAAATGGGGATTTTATCATAGAAGCACCTATGTTTTCTACTAGTAATTTCTTACAAATTGCTTTAATTTCAATAGGGCATTTACAAAGAAATAAACTCCAAATTAAATTGGTGCAATCAACTTATTAACATATAATATTTTTTTCAAGCAGGGTTAAACCCCAATCAGTGTTATATTCAATAACCAGTTAATAATTTCATATCTTTAATCATTAGTAATTCAATAAGAAAATATAATAAATCTTTTAACTATACCTATTAATCACCATTTATTAA
>Ga0079225_10001303_pt1 | contig 13938 bp, 12 predicted proteins | sample Poulit2012_FD_76344 | JGI IMG/M metagenome (GOLD analysis project Ga0079225, IMG submission 76344) | Agricultural soil microbial communities from Georgia to study Nitrogen management - Poultry litter 2012 | ecosystem: Environmental > Terrestrial > Soil > Agricultural land | place: USA: Georgia...
GCGAACATGCCACGCAGCCCGTCGCGTACGACGGGGTGGTCGTCGACGATGACGAGCCGGATCGGATCGTCAGGCAGCGGCCACCACACTCGGCGCCTGCGCGGACACAGCAGTGCCGCGTCCGAGCTCGGACTCGATGTCGAGATGTCCGGCGATGCGTTCGATGCGCTGGCGCATTCCGGCGAGACCGTACCCGTGGCTGTCTTCACGTGCACCGTTGGAACCGGGATCGAAGCCCAGGCCGTCGTCGCGGATGTCGAGGAACACATCGTCGCCCATGTACGACAGCGTCACTCCGACTCGGGTTGCGTTCGCATGTTTGGCCACGTTGGCGAGTGCCTCCTGTGCGACCCGGAGCAGGGTCGCCTCGATCTCGTCGTGCAACGGTTCCACGGTGCCGGTCACCGTCACCTCTGTCGGGACATTCCACCACCGCGTCCAGGAGTCCGCGAGGCTCTTGAGCGCCTCCGAAAGAACCGCGTTCTCGAGTTCGGTGGGGTTCAGGTTGCGTACGGAGCGTCGCGCGTCGTTCAGGCCCGCGCGTGCGAGTTGGGCCGCGCGGCGTACGTGCTCACCCGCATCCGCGCTCGTCGGGCTCTCGGCGGCCGCCTCCAGCTGCGTCACGATTCCGGTGAAGCTCTGGGCGATCGTGTCGTGGATCTCGCGGGCGAGTCGCTGTCGCTCCTCGTTGGTGCCCGCTTCGCGTGCCTGGATCACCAGCTGCGCCTGGAGTCCTGCGTTCTCGCTGAGCGCGGATTCGAGCTGGGCGTTGGTGTGTTCCAGCTCGGCGATGACCTCGCGGCGTCGCAGGTTGTCCCGCTCGCGGTGCTGCTCGAAATAGGACAACGCACACACGAGGCCGAAGTTGACGAGGAAGATCGCTGCGTAACCTGCCCACGCCTGCACGCCTTCCGGGGGGAGGCCGCCGATCTGGGAACCGGCGACGATGGAGGCGGTCGCCGCAATGGCCAGCCACGCACGGCGGGGCGGGAAGAACTCGAGCGCGTCGACGTACCCGACCCACGCGAAGAATGCGAAGAACGGGTTGATCCAGGTGAGCACGAAGGCGATCGCGGTCCGTACCCCGTAGTAGACCGCCATCTTGCGCTCGTCGGTTCGCCAGTGCGGGTGTGCTGTCGTCCACCACCAGATCCAGGCCATCGTCGCCGCGCTGAGCGTCAGCTGGATCGTGACGTCGGTACGCGAGTTGCCGATGGACGAGGCGGCCGCAAGCGCGACGGGAAGCGTCGCGACCAGGAGCAGATACGGCAGGATCGTGATGAAGTACTGCATCCGATCGTCGATCCGCTCGAACCGCTCGTCAGACGTCGTGGTCATAGCAGGCAGCCTGTCACTCCCACCTGAACAAACGTACGGCGAGCGCGATGAACACGATCGACCAGCCGATCACGACGGCGAGGTCGACGACCTCTGGCGTGCCGCCGACGGCAGCGGTGTTGAGGGCGTTCGCACCGGCGCCCATCGGCGTCGACTCGACGATCGTCCGCAGCATGCCGGGCATCGTCTGGACCGGCATCCACACACCCGCGGTGAACATCGTCGGAAAGAACACGCACGATGAGATCGCGGCCGTCGCCCTGGTCGTCGGCGCGATGGCAGCGAGGGTTGCGCCCAGTGCCAGTGCGCCGGTCATCGCGAGCACGAACGCAACGATGTAGCCCAACGCGTTGTCCGGCAGATCCACACCATAGCCGAGCTTCCCGACGGCAAGCACCACGAGCGCCGAGACACTCGAAGCGGCCGCGTACACGGCGATCTGGGCCGCGAGCAGATGTGCCGGCCGTACGGGCGTGACTCGTAGCCGGCGCAGAATGCCCCGTTCGCGGTAGCTGCTGAGGCCGTGGGGAAGCGCTTGGAGGGCCGCCATGATCATCCCCAGCAGGACCGCCACCGGCACGTACAGATCGACGACCCGCTGGCCGCCGAGGTCGGATTGAGCATCGCGGAAGCTCGGGATCAACCCGAGGACCACGAGCAGAAGGGTGGGGAACGCGAGGACCCAGAAGATCACGCCCGGCTCCCTGAGGAGCAGGCGTGCCTCGCTGGTCAGGATCGCACTCGAAGCCGAGCGGGTGCTCGTCGTGCTCATGGCGTGGCTCCTTCTGCGTCCGATCGGTCGACGAGATCCAAGAACGCATCGTCGAGTGTCGCGTCGGTGACGCGCAGCTGCTCGGCGACGATGTGGCGCTGAGCCAGCAACGACAGGATCGCCGTCACGGAGTCGTCGCTTCCGTTCACGATCACCTGAGGGCCGTCGCGTTCGACGCTCGTCACGTCGACTTGGCGCTCCAGCTCAGCGGTGTCGAGGGGCGTGTTCGCGACGAACGACATCACCGTCGAGCTGGCGGTGCTCCGGATCAGCCCGGTCGGGGTGTCGAGAGCGATGACCCGGCCGCGGTCGATGACCGCCACCCGATCACAGAGGTGATGGGCCTCCTCCATCAAGTGCGTGACGAGGACGACGGTGACGCCGCGAGCGCGGATGTCTCGGATCAAGTGCCATGTCTCCCGACGCGACTGCGGGTCGAGACCGGTGGTGAGCTCGTCGAGGATCACGGCGCGCGGACGACCGATCAACGCGAGCGCGATCGACAGGCGTTGCTTCTGGCCGCCCGACAGCTTTGCGTACGGCACGTTCACCTGTTCGGCGAACCCGAGACGGTCGGCGAGGTCGAGGCCGCTCTCCGGGTGGTCGTAGAACGCCTCGTACAGCGACAGCGCCTCGCGTACCTTGAGCTTCGGCTGCAACTGGCTCTCCTGCAGTTGCACGCCGAGTACGGACGTGACTGCCACATCATCGTCGATCGGGTCGAGCCCGGCCACCTGGACGTGTCCCGAGTCGGCTTGTCGAAGGCCGGCGAGGCACTCGACCGTGGTGGTCTTCCCCGCGCCGTTCGGGCCGAGTACACCGAAGATCTCACCCTCGTCGACCTCGAACGTGACGCCGTCGACGGCGACCTTGTCGCCGTACCTCTTGTGCAGATCACGCACCTCGATGATCGCCATGTTCCGATCCTGCCGAAGAGCTCGGCGCGAGACATCAGCCTTCGGGCTCGACCTCGGTCATCCGATCGGCTCGCCCCCGACCTCCCCGCACGCGCCCTCCGCGGGATGGGTGGGGATCATGTCGCGGGGCGCACGAGGTACGCGCGCCCCGCGCCGTCGACCCTGGTCATCACGATCGTTGCCGGTGCCTCGCCACGCAGCTTGAGTCGCGCGACGAGGCGATCCGGCACGATGTCGACTCCGCGCTTCTTGACCGTCAGCGCACCGACGTCTCGCTCGCGTAGTGCCGCGCGCAACTGCTTCTCCCGGTACGGGAGCTCGTCGAGCACCTCGTACGCCGTGGCGAACGGAGTCTCGACGAGGCGGTCGCTGCCGACGTAGGCGATGTGGGAGTCGAGCAGCCAGCCGTCGGTCTGCGCTGCGACGGCGGTCACCAGATGCGCACGGATCACGGCGTCGTCGGGCTCGTACAGGTAACGGCCCGGCGCACGCGCTCCGACCTCGCCTCGGTCGTCGGCATCGGTGAGTGTCTCGCAGCTGGGTAGGACCGTCGCTCGGCGGCGCACACGCGCGAGAGGGGCGCCCCACAGGCATGCCTCGACCAGATCGCCGCGGTCGCTGACCCACTCGGCCTCGACGTCCTCGGGCACGAGATCGTGGTCGAGCCCGGGCGCGACCTTCGCGGCCGCCGATCCGCGCAGGAGTGCGGTGACGAGATCCCAGCCCGGTGAACCCTGCCGAGGGTCGAATCTGCGTCCGTGTCCGTCGCGGCGAGCCGGGTCGACGAACGCGATGCCGTACGAGCCGGTGTCGACCATCCTCGCGTCGGCCTCACGCACCGAGCCGGGAAGACCGAGGGCGGTGAGGTTCGCGGCGGCCATGCGGGCACGCAGCGGGTCGATGTCGATGCCGTCGGCATCGACACCCGTACGGGCGAGGGCAACCAGGTCGCCGCCGATGCCGCACCCGAGATCGATCGCCGAGGCGATGCCGTGCTCGCGCACGCGATGCGCGCGGTGCCGCGCCACTGTGCCACGTGTCGCCTGCTCGAGCGCATCGGCGGTGAAGTACATCGAGGCGGCATCGGGCCCGAACTTCGTCGCAGCCTTCCTCTGCAGGCGTACCTGCGTGAGTGCGGCCGCCACGAGGTCGCTGTCGTAGGTGTTGCGTAGGCGCGTGCCGAGTGCGAGCTCGGTCTCGTGATCGACCGCCGCCCGCACGGCGTCCAGGAGACTCTGGCCCGACGGTGATAGCAACCGTTCGAGGTCCTCCACGCGCATCGCGGCATCGTCTCATCCGCCCGGCGCTGGCACTCTCACTGACCGAGTGCTAGATTCGGCATTAGCACTCTAGGTAAGAGGGTGCTAACGGTCTTTGCGGCGTACGACCCCCGCGACGGCGTATGCCTGACCAGCAGTCCTGTCTGTATATGTGCGAAAAAGGAAGGTCGACAGTGTCGGTCAAAATCAAGCCGCTCGAGGACCGGATCGTCGTCAAGACGCTCGAGGCCGAGCAGACCACCGCATCGGGCCTGGTCATCCCGGACACCGCCAAGGAGAAGCCCCAGGAGGGCGAGGTTCTCTCGATCGGGCCGGGCCGGGTCGACGATAACGGCAATCGCGTGCCGCTCGACGTGAACGTCGGCGACACCGTCATCTTCAGCAAGTACGGAGGCACCGAGGTCAGCCACGGTGGAGACGACTACCTGATCCTCTCCGCCCGCGACGTCCTCGCCGTCGTAGAGAAGTAAGCGCTACCGCCCGGTGCGCCCGCGCCCGACGGGCGTCGGCGTACCGGGCGGTGCTGCCACGGCTGTGTCTGGCAACTAGGAGAGTAAATGCCAAAGATTCTGGAGTTCGACGAGGACGCTCGTCGGGCACTCGAGCGGGGAGTCGACTCGCTCGCCAACACCGTCAAGGTGACGCTCGGCCCGAAGGGCCGCTACGTCGTCCTCGACAAGAAGTGGGGCGCGCCCACGATGACCAACGACGGCGTCACTGTCGCGCGTGAGGTCGACCTCGACGATCCGTTCGAGGACCTCGGCGCGCAGCTCGCCAAGGAGGTCGCCACCAAGACCAACGACATCGCCGGCGACGGTACGACCACGGCGACCGTGCTCGCTCAGGCGATGGTGCACGAGGGTCTTCGCGCGGTGGCCGCCGGCGCCAACCCGGTCGCGCTCAAGCGCGGTATCGACAAGGCGGTCGCGGCCGTGACCGCGAACCTCGCCGACGCCGCTCGTGACGTCGACGACAAGCAGGACATGACCCACGTCGCCACCATCTCGGCGCGCGACGAGCGCATCGGTGAGTTGATCGCCGAGGCGTTCGACAAGGTCGGCAAGGACGGCGTCATCACCGTCGAGGAGTCCAACACCCTCGGCACCGACCTCGAGTTCACCGAGGGAATGCAGTTCGACAAGGGCTACATCTCCCCGTACATGGTGACCGACCAGGACCGCATGGAGGGTGTCCTCGACGACGCCTACATCCTGCTCCATCAGGGCAAGATCTCTGCCGTCCAGGAGCTCCTGCCCCTGCTCGAGAAGGTCACCCAGGCCGGTAAGCCGCTGTTCATCATCGCCGAGGACATCGAGGGCGAGGCGCTGTCGACCCTCGTCGTCAACAAGATCCGCGGTACGTTCACGTCTGCGGCCGTCAAGGCTCCCGCGTTCGGTGATCGTCGCAAGGCGATGCTGCAAGACATCGCCGTCCTGACCGGTGGTCAGGTCGTCGCACCCGAGGTGGGGCTCAAGCTCGACCAGGTCGGCCTCGAGGTTCTCGGCCAGGCCCGCCGCGTCGTCGTGACCAAGGACGCCACGACGATCGTCGACGGCGCCGGCGAGCAGGCCGAGGTCGACGGCCGGGTCAACCAGATCAAGGCCGAGATCGAGGCAAGCGACTCCGACTGGGCCCGCGAGAAGCTCCAGGAGCGTCTCGCGAAGCTGGCCGGTGGCGTCTGCGTCATCCAGGTCGGCGCTGCGACCGAGGTCGAGCTCAAGGAGAAGAAGCACCGCATCGAGGATGCGGTCTCGGCCACGCGCGCGGCGATCGAGGAGGGCATCGTCGCCGGTGGCGGATCCGCACTTGTGCACGCGACGACGGGGCTCGACCTCGATGTCAGTGGCGAGGAGCGCGTCGGTGCCGAGATCGTGCGGCGTGCCGCCGATCAGCCGCTGCGCTGGATCGCCGAGAACGGCGGAGAGTCCGGCGAGGTCATCGTCTCGAAGGTACGCGAGTCCGGTGTCGGCAACGGCTACAACGCCGCGACCGGCGAGTACGGAGACCTGGTCTCCCAGGGCGTACTCGACCCGGTGAAGGTGACGCGTAGCGCGCTCGCCAACGCCGCGTCGATCGCCGCGATGCTGCTGACGACGGAGACGCTCGTCGTCGACAAGCCGGAGGACGAGGACGAGGACTGACCCGTCCACACTGCCGGTCGGCGACGCCCGCTCCGGCAGCGGCATGACGAAAGCCCGGTGGGGATCGTACGATCCCCACCGGGCTTTGCCGTCGGCGCCGATGGGCTGCGTCTGACCATTCGTTCCGGCGCCGCGCGGGTCTCAACTCCCCAGCGAGACTAGGTTAGCCTAACCTACCTTTCACGATCGTGACAAGCCTCGATTCGATCACGGAGGTGGCACCGACGCGCGATTCGTGCCACTGTGGGCCCGAGCCGCTTGGAATGCGGCGGGCGTACGTCAAAGCCTTCGGGGGCATGGCAACGAATGGTTTCCTCAGACGAGATCAACCTCGCGCGCATGGCAGCGCATGCACGCGACGACGAGGTGACGCTCGACCGGTTGATGCGCGAGGTGCGTACGGTCTCGATCCGCTACTGTCGCGCGCGCCTCGCGACGTACCCCGGTGGTCGTCAGCTTGCCGAGGATGTCGCCCAAGAGATCTGTGTCGCCGTCCTCCAGGCGTTGCCGACCTACGATGAGCGCGGGGTGCCGTTCGAGGCATTCGTCTACGCGATCGGCTCGCGCAAGGTCGCCGACGCTCAGCGCTCGGCCAGCCGCTCGCGCGTCGTGCTGGTCGATGAGATGCCCGATGAGGTCGATGCGGAGCCGAGTCCCGAGCAGCAAGCCGTGCGTGCCCACGAGTTCGATGAGGCCGCCGGGCTGATGGCCGAACTGCCCGAGAACTTACGAGAGGTACTTCTGATGCGCGTGGCGCTCGGACTCAGCGCCGAGCGCACAGGCGATACGCTCGGGATGAGCCCCGGGGCCGTGCGCGTTGCACAGCATCGGGCATTGAAGAAGCTTCGCTCCATGTGCGCGAAGAAGGGCGTTGCGACGGCAGGAGGTGCGCGCGCATGAGCAATTCGAGTCTCGACTTCGACGACGTTGCCGCCGATGACGCACTCATCGAGTCGCTTCGTGCGGGTGCGAGCGTCGACGAGCTGCCGTCCGACGACGCCGCGGCCGACCTGCTCGTGTCACTTCGCGACGGCGCATCGGCCGAGGACGAAGTGCGCACCGAGGTGGCTGTGCCGGCGCGGGCCGCCGTTTCCGGCGTGATCTCCCATCGCCGCTCGATCGCGGTGACCGCCATCGTCGGAGTCCTGACGACGGCCGGCGTCGGCACCGCGGTGGCGGGGGATCCCACGGCCGCGTTCAGCTACCTCTTCCGGCAGGGCGTCGAGTTCGGTAGCCGGCTCGGCACACCCGACAGCGAGGTCGGTATGGGCGCGAAGCCGGGTGCCGACGGTTCGCACGCGTCGGCCGCCATCAGCTCCGCACCGGTACGCAAGGGGAGCGCCGCCGCGCCGTTGTCGGATGACGGCCAGACGCGTGAACCGGTCGGTTTCGAGCGCGGCAGCCTGCATTGGACGGTCCCGGCGCCGCGTGATCCAGAATCTGTGGCCGATGACGACGGCGGGTCGGTGGGAAGGGCCGACGGCCCCGATGGAGTGGGGGGATACGGCGACACCAGGGTCACCGACGACGCGACGAAGGTCGACCCGTTCGATTCGCAGAACCCGGGACCGGATGCGGAGCTGACCTCGCCACCGGACGAGGGTAATGTCGACACCGATTCCGACGGCGGCTCGAGCACTGAGGACGGCTCCGGTACTGAGGACGGCTCCGACGTCGACACCGATTCCCAGGAGCCGACAGAGCCCCCGACTGATGACGGTGAGACCACGCTGACGGAGACACCGACGGAATCACCGTCCGAGTCGCCCACGGAGTCACCGACCGAATCGATTACTGAGTCACCGACCGAATCGACTACCGAGTCGCCCACGGAGTCACCGTCCGAGTCCCCGTCCGAGTCACCATCGCAGACGCCATCCCAGTCGACGTCGGCTCCGCCGGAGACGACCGCTGCGCCGAGCGAGACGCCTTCGGGTTCACCGTCGAGTCCGACGGAGACGTCTTCGGCGCGGTGACGTTGTCCGCGATTCGGCGAGCCGCTGTCGGGGTGTCGATCGGCTTCCGGCGGCTCCCGGTACGCATGCGTCGACGGCGCCGGCACAGCCGCCGACTTGACATCGCCTCGGGCCTCGCCCGGGCTCTCGTGTGACGGTTACGATTGACGCACCCCGCCCCTTCGCTGTTCACCGGAAGGCCGTATGGACCTCAACGCCGCTGGAGTACCCGACAAGTTCGCGCCACTCGGCCTCACCTTCGATGATGTGCTGTTGCTCCCCGGCGAGACCGATGTCGCGCCCACCGACGTCGACACCACGGGACGACTCACCCGCGAGATCGACCTCTCCGTACCGCTCGTGTCGAGCGCGATGGACACCGTCACGGAGGCGCGGATGGCGATCGCCATGGCTCGCCAGGGCGGCCTCGGCGTTCTGCACCGCAACCTGTCGGTCGAGGACCAGGCGTACCAGGTCGACCTCGTCAAGCGCACCCAGACGGGAATCGTCCCGAACCCGGTCACGATCGGCCCCGATGCGACCCTCGAGGAACTCGACCAGCGGTGCGGTGAGTACCGCGTCTCGGGCCTGCCGGTCATCGACGGCGACAACCGGCTGATCGGCATCATCACCAACCGCGACCTTCGCTTCACGCCCGTCGCCGAGTGGGCGACCACCAAGGTGAACGAGGTGATGACCCCGATGCCGCTCATCACGGCACCGGTCGGCATCAGCCGCGAGGACGCCACCGCGCTGCTGCGCCAGCACAAACGCGAACGCCTACCGCTGCTCGACGACGAAGGTCGCCTTGCCGGGCTCATCACGGTCAAAGACTTCGTCAAGTCCGAGCAGTACCCCGATGCCTCCAAAGACTCGTCGGGTCGCCTGCTCGTCGGTGCGGCCATCGGCTACTTCGGTGACGCTTGGGAGCGCGCAACCACCCTGATCGACGCGGGGGTCGACGTCCTCGTCGCCGACACCGCGCACGGTCACGTACGGATGCTGCTCGACATGGTGAGACGACTGAAGTCCGACCCGGCGACCAAGCACGTACAGCTGATCGGCGGCAACGTCGCGACGGCCGACGGCGCTCGCGCGTTCGTCGATGCGGGCGCCGACGCCGTCAAGGTGGGCGTCGGCCCGGGATCGATCTGTACGACGCGTGTCGTCACCGGTGTCGGCGTCCCGCAGGTCACGGCGGTGTACGAGGTCGCGAGCGTGTGTCGCGATGCCGGTGTGCCCGTGATCGCCGATGGGGGCCTGCAGTTCTCCGGCGACATCGCCAAGGCGATCGTCGCAGGCGCCGACTCCGTGATGGTCGGGTCGATGCTCGCCGGCTGCGAGGAGAGCCCCGGCGATCTCATCTTCGTCAACGGCAAGCAGTTCAAGGCCTACCGCGGCATGGGCTCGCTGGGCGCCATGTCGTCGCGGGGCAAGCAGTCGTACTCCAAGGACCGCTATTTCCAGGCCGAGGTCGACAGCGATGACAAGCTCATCCCGGAGGGCATCGAAGGCAGAGTCGCATACCGTGGTCCACTCGAGGCGGTCGTTCACCAGCTCGTCGGCGGACTGAGTCAGTCGATGTTCTACGTCGGCGCCCGGACGATCCCGCAGATGCAGGATCGTGGCAGGTTCGTACGCATCACCTCGGCGAGCCTCAAGGAGAGCCACCCGCACGACATCCAGATGACGGTCGAGGCGCCGAACTACAACGTCGGCTGAGGCTCATCTGCCAGGTCTGTGGGAAAGGTGCCTTCCTCGGAGGTCGGCAAGGCTCCTTTCCCGGTGAATCGTGCGGTGCCCACACCGCGCAGTCCGGTCGCGGTGGTCCACTAGGCTGATCCGCATGGATATCGAGATCGGGCGGGCCAAGCGCGGACGGCGTGCGTACTCCTTCGACGACATCGCGATCGTGCCGAGCAGACGCACGCGCGACCCCGAGGAGGTGTCGGTCGCGTGGCAGATCGACGCGTACCGGTTCGACCTCCCGATCGTCTCGGCTCCGATGGACTCCGTGATGTCGCCCGAGACGGTGATCGCGCTCGGACGCCACGGCGGCCTCGGCGTACTCGACCTCGAGGGGCTGTGGACCCGGTACGACGATCCGGACAGTCTCCTCGACGACGTCGCCGCGCTCGACGGCGAGCGTGCCACCGCGCGGCTGCAGGAGATCTACCGCGAGCCGATCAAACCGGAACTGATCACCGCACGGCTGAAGCAGATCCGTGACGCCGGGGTGACGGTGGCCGGTGCGCTGTCGCCGCAACGTACGAAGCAGTTCGCCCAGAGCGTCGTCGAGGCCGGCGTCGACCTGTTCGTGATCCGCGGTACGACGGTCTCGGCGGAGCACGTCTCGGGGCAGACCGAGCCGTTGAACCTCAAGGAGTTCATCTACGAGCTCGACGTGCCCGTGATCGTCGGGGGGTGCGCGACCCACCAGGCGGCGCTGCACCTGATGCGCACGGGAGCCGCGGGTGTACTCGTCGGCTTCGGCGGCGGTGCTGCGCACACCACCAGCAAGGTGCTCGGTGTGGCGGTGCCGATGGCGACCGCTGTGTCCGACGTCGCCGCGGCACGCCGTGACTACCTCGACGAGTCGGGTGGGCGCTACGTCCACGTCATCGCCGACGGATCGATCGGCCGCAGCGGCGACGTTGCGAAGGCGATCGCCTGCGGTGCCGATGCGGTGATGGTCGGCTCCCCGTTCGCTCGCGCCAATGAGGCGCCGGGTCGCGGTTTCCACTGGGGCGCGGAAGCATGGCATCCCGACCTGCCGCGGGGCGAACGAGTCAACATCGGATCGGTCGGCCCGCTCGAGTCGGTCCTGTTCGGCCCGTCCACTGTCTCCGACGGCACGATGAACCTGATGGGTGCGGTTCGCCGGGCAATGTCGACGACGGGGTACACCGACCTGAAGGAGTTCCAGCGCGTCGAGGTCGTCGTCGAGTGACCACACCGGGCCCGCTTGTCGTCGCCGCGGCGCAGGTCGAGTCGGTGGCGGGCGACGTCGCAGCCAACGCGCGAACGTCTGCCGCGTGCGTCCGCGCGGCGGCAGATCGCGGTGCGCGGCTGCTGGTGCTTCCGGAACTGTTCCTCCCGGGGTACGACATGCGCACCGTCGCAGAGCGGCCCGACGACTGCGATCTGCGTGACGATGCGATCGCCGACGTACGCCTGGAGCCGTTACGCGACGCGGCCGCCGAGACCGGCGTACTCACCCTCGTGGGCGCATCCGTGCGCCGGGGGCCGGGGCGGACCATCTCGTTGCTCGCGGTCGACGACGACGTCCGGGTCGTCTACGACAAACAGCACGTCTGCGGTGACGAAGCAGAGCACTTCGTGGAAGGGGATTCGCGATCCCTGCTGACGGTCGACGGGTGGCCGATCGGCCTGGCCGTCTGCTATGACGGGTGCTTCCCCGAACATGCGCGTTCCTACTCCGATGATGGCGCGCTCGCGTACGTCGCCTCGGTGGCGTACGCGAAGGGCGGCGAGCACCGGCGCGACCTCTACTACCGCGCACGGGCGCTGGACAACGGCATCTTCAGTGTGGTGAGCGGTTTGACAGGCCACTGCGGCGAGGGTGAGTTCGGCGGCGGTACGGCGATCATCGACCCCGAGGGGCGGTCGCTCGATCGGGTGCCCGATGGGGTGGCCGGCCTGGCGGTGTCGAGTCTCGATGCGGGTGCTGTCGCACGTACCCGGGCCGAACACACGATGCACGCGGACCACCGCGAGTCGCTCGGCCCGCTCGTCCAGCACTGATCGCGACCCGTGGGCCCGACGTTTGGGGGCGACACGCCCGGCGTGTCGCCCCCAAACGTCGGGCCCACGGGTTGTTACCGAGGGGTAGCGTGCCGGTCGGCGCCTGCCTAGGCTGGGAGCATGGCCGACCCTCAGCCCGATCTCACCGCCGTCGCCGACCCCGAGCACGATGCACGCGCGTCGTACGCGATCGACCCCGCTCGAGCCCGACGGCTCGCCGGGCTGGTCCGTGCGGACGGCGCGCAGACCCGTCGTACGCATTCACCCCTCACGGGCCAACCGATCGCCGACATACCGATCTCGGGAGGCGATGACATCGAGGCGGCGTTCGCGGCGGCGCGTCACGCACAGCGCTCCTGGGCGCAGTCCGACCTGCGCGTACGCGCGCAAATGCTGCTCGACCTGCACGACCTCGTCCTGGATCGACAGCGCGAGATCCTCGACCTGATCCAGTACGAGTCGGGTAAGGCGCGCAAGCACGCTTTCGACGAGGTCATGCACGTCGCGCTGACCGCGCGCTACTACGGCCGCACGCTCGAGCGGCACCTGCGCACCCGTCGGCATCCGGGCGTGTACCCGATACTCACCCGGGCCGAGGTCAACCGTGTACCCACGGGGGTGGTCGGCATCATCTCCCCGTGGAACTACCCGTACACGTTGGCCGTCTCCGACGGTCTGCCCGCGCTCGCCGCCGGCAATGCCGTCGTGCACAAGCCCGACAGCCAGACGCCCCTGACCGCCCTGGCAGGCCTGGAGTTGCTGCATGAGGCGGGATTCCCCACCGACTTGTGGCAGCCCGTTTACGGTTCCGGCTCGGTCGTCGGCGGAGCGATCGTCGACCGGGCAGTCTACGTTTGTTTCACCGGCTCGACCGCCACCGGGCGCGTGGTCGGGGCTCGTGCCGCGGAGCGCCTGATCGGCTCCTCGCTCGAACTCGGCGGCAAGAACCCGATGCTCGTACTCGCCGATGCCGACGTCGACCGTGCCGCCGAAGGGGCCGTACGCGCTGCGTTCTCGTCGTCGGGCCAACTGTGCGTGTCGATGGAGCGCATGTACGTCGCCGACGCGATCTACGACCGATTCGTCGAGCGGTTCGTCGCCCGCGTACGCGCAATGCGGCTCTCGTCGGAGCTGACGTTCGATGCCGATATGGGGTCGCTGATCAACGAGCAGCAACTGCGCACCGTCGAGGAGCACGTGTCCGACGCCGTGGCGAAGGGAGCAACCGTCCTCACCGGCGGTCGAGCGCGCCCCGACATCGGTCCGCTGTTCTACGAGCCGACCGTCCTGGAAGGCGTTTCACCGCCGATGCGCTGCTTCGCCGACGAGACGTTCGGTCCGGTCGTCGCCCTGTACCGGTTCTCCAGCGAGGCCGACGCCGTCGCGCGCGCCAACGACGGCGACTACGGCCTCAACGCCAGCATCTACAGTCGCGACATCAAGCGCGCCCGCAGGATCGCTCGCCAGCTGCGGTGCGGAACGGTCAACATCAACGAGGGCTTCGCCGCGACCTTCGCCAGTACCGACACGCCGATGGGCGGTATGCGCCAGTCTGGGCTGGGGCGTCGCCAGGGCGCGGAGGGAATCCTGCGCTACACCGATTCGCAGGCGGTCGCCGACCAGCGGCTGGTGCCCCTGGCCAGCCCCCGATTCATCTCCGACGAGACGTACGCCCGTGCGATGACCGGTGCGCTCAGGTTGCTCAAGCGGACCCGCCGCGCATGAGTACCCACGATGGTGTCGCACCCTTCGACTACGACGTGATCGTGA
>Ga0079225_10001306_pt1 | contig 13918 bp, 17 predicted proteins | sample Poulit2012_FD_76344 | JGI IMG/M metagenome (GOLD analysis project Ga0079225, IMG submission 76344) | Agricultural soil microbial communities from Georgia to study Nitrogen management - Poultry litter 2012 | ecosystem: Environmental > Terrestrial > Soil > Agricultural land | place: USA: Georgia...
GCCCAAGAACAATGCAAAGCTCACCTCTTTTCACATGAAATGATACATCTCTTGCCGCATGGATGGTTATCTCACCCATACGATAATCCTTGCTTACACTATCAAAAACTATATTTTTCATATTGATGCTCCTTTTATTATATAGACTTTAAATACATTTTTTGTCTATATAATATAATGAGGTGTGCACCTTGACTTGTCAAGTTCCAGATGGTACATTATTTACATATTCAGTCTATAAAATCCATAACTATTGGGGGGATTATGTTTGGACGGATTTAAAAAAAGAAGAAACGATAAGAAAAAAGCCGTCAGGCAGACAGCATTAGAGTTGTTTGACCAATACGGATTTGACAAGGTATCAATGACTGACATCGCGGAAAAGGCTCATGTTTCAAGGGCATCTGTGTATAATTTTTTCGAGAGCAAAGACAATTTGCGGCGAATCATCATAAAAGATATCTTGGATGAAAGCGTGGCGAAAGTAAAAAAACTGCTTGAAGAACCCAGCAACTTCATTGATAAAATCAGCGAATACATTCAAATTCGATCTTGGTATTATGGTAAGTACAGCTTGCAGTTTTTTTTTGATACGGTGGAAAGCGACCCTGTTCTCCGGCGATACTTAGACGATTTTACCGCTGATCATAGACAGCTTTTAATGCAATTCATAGACGAAGGTAAGCAGTCTGGTGTTTTTTCGCCAGATATATCCAATACTGCGATTGAAATGTATATCGATATTTTTCAATCATACTACCTCCATAACATGCGTAGCGGAGAAATCCGAGATAGATTTGAGCGGAATCCCAAATTGGTACAAGAGCTAAATTTATTATTTTTAGACGGATTAATTCAGGGGAAAAAATAGTGGACGAAAAAATGCGCAGGCCTTATCATATTATGGTGAGTGTTGCGCACCTCTTTTATAAATTTTTCATACAATATATAAATAGTTTCAAAAACAATTCATCTTAACCGTCATTGTTAGTTCGTTCCTTATCCTATGTCCATACTGTAAAATTGGGGTAGGAGGTGAAATAACAGCGGAGGAATTACTGAACTCATTTGGCTAGACCATAAAGAACGCCCGGATTGCCGCAGGCATGACACATGATGCCCTTGCTGAACAGGCTGGAATCACACCAAGATACATAAATGGCCATTGAGAATGAAAACAAACACCCAAGAATGCTGGTGCTATTTAAGATCATCCGCACTTTGAAAATATCAGCCGATACGATCTTTTATCCGGAAATTCAACATACAGACAGAGAAAAAGAACAGCTCCTGCATATGATCCAGCTGTGTAGCAAAAAGGAAATTAAAATAGCCGTAGCAACCGTAAAGGCGTTATTGGATGCCAGATAAGCAGAATCCATCTTCTATCTTCAAGGATGGATTTTCTTCATCTACGAGAGAGTTATTGTCTTTTCTCTGTGTTTAACATAGGTCATGATGACACATAGCATAGTGCAAATGTGTAATGACATAAAGTTATTTAATTCTGATGCCGATGCCGAAAATACGCATTACACCGTCCTCAATTGAGGGCGGTGTAAAAATAAAGATGTTTAATTTTTAATGCAATTTCTGAATAACACTTCATAAATGTAACAATAAAGTTGTTTAAATTGGTATTTGTCCCACAATCACGCCCAGGTTAGCGGCAAAAAAATTAATGTTCACCTTTTATAGGTGTATAAAAGCTGAGTGGTCCTTGGATCAGCCAAATTAATTAGATTAAAATTGAAAAGTAAATTTTTTACCTCATTTGTAATATGTTCAGTTAATAATTTCGCCCTTGTTTTTGGTTATATTTTTGTGCCATTCACTTCGCTCCGTTGTTGTCAGTATCGCCCACTCTGATTCCTCACCAATAATTCTTAAAGGTTCTTGTGAGCGATAAGAACGTGTTAGGTTACCCGGGAACTTTTTGTCAGTAACATTTGGGTCGTGTTCAAATTCACCTGTTGGTTCTATTATATAAATGCGTTCTCTTCCTTCTCCTTTTGCCAATGTTGCTGCAAGTCCTGCGCCATTGGCATTAGCGGTGAAATAAATATGGTTCATTTTAAGCCACGGTTTGTAATTAGAATTTCCACCTGCTGTCAGTAATTCACCAACCCGTAAATCTACTTTTGTCCCGTGATAAAATGGTCCTTCATCAGAAGGCGCACCATTATGTGAGTTTGATAATTCATAATTTCTTTTTGCATTATCAGAGTCATACAACTCCTCATAGCATTTGGCAATGTTTAAATATAACGTTGAGTATGCACTCTTAACATTAACATCATTTATATTTAGTGCACACTGTAAAGAGGTTTCCATCCATTTCAATTTGTCTGAAAGATTCTTTTGTTTACGAGCCAAATGATAAGCAGCAATAAACCTTTCATAGTCGTCTTTTGCTTCGTCCCATGCTTGATGAAACATCGTGGTTGCACCTTCAACATTCCCGCTATCTTCCACGTTCATCCCCCTCATACAGAGTTTAATAACGACGTTGTTTTGATCAAATTTTATATTCATCTAATCCTTACCTCCAATTTAATGAATTCACATTTTGGAACTACATTTCGCTACACTCTTTAAAAGCCCATACTTTTCCTGTGATATTTTAAAAAAGTAAATTTATTCCGCTAACAGGCCCATTCATAAAACAAGGCGCAGACTTTTATTCAACAACTGCGCCCTATTGTAGAGTAAATGATGGAAAGTACCACAATTCATTTTTTACAATTCTGTATCTCTATAATATTCCCTTCAGGATCTTCTGCATAAACAACTGTTAATACTCCAAGGGACTCGTACTCTTTTTTTTCTAAAGCTCCATATTTCTTTCCACCGCATTCGATTAACTTATTCAAAACTTCTTCAACATTATCCACTACAAATGCAATATGTCCGAATCCTTGATAGCCAATATTTGATGGATGCCTCTCAGGGTTTTCTGGATAATATTGAAAAATCTCTAAAGTTGGTCCTGCATCGTACCCAGGTAAGGTTAGATGAATGCCTTTAATACTAACATTGTCTATATTAGTTACTTTTTCTATCCATTTGCCAGAAAGGTCTCTTCCGGGAAATACAGGCTTACAATCAAAAACCTCAACATAAAAATCAGACAATCTACGCCAGTCTTTTGCAACAATGTTTGTGTGAGCATATTTAATTGACATCGAAATCTCCTACCTTTGTTAAAAAATATCTACTGGTATATGTCCATGGATAATATTATCCATACGACGTTGTACCAATGGCTTTACCTCAGGATGTGTGAGTATATAAAATTTCTCTTGGCGTATGGCATCAAATACCATCTTTGCTACCTCCGAGGCGGGCATTGCAGCTTGTAGAGCGTCTTGTGCTTTTATTGTCATCTCATGGCTTATTTGTGCTTTATCCTTTAATTTGTCGTGTAATGTCTTAGGTCGATTACGCTCTGCTTCCATAATACGAGTGTTCACCAATCCTGGACAAAGAATCGATGCCTTAAGTTTGTTTCCCCGTTTTTCAAGGTCAAGAGCCAACGTCTCAGTGAGAGCTACAACTCCATGCTTACTTGTTCTATATTCGCCTCCAGAAATAAAACTTGAACTAGAAATGAGACCTGCAATAGAAGCTGTATTAACAATATGCCCCTCACTATTTTGCTCAAGCATCTGAGGAACAAAGTAATGAATGCCATAAATAACTCCCCATAGATTAACCCCGATTCCCCATTGCCAGTCGGTCAGGGTTCTCTCCCATATCGCTTGTTCTTTGTTACCCATAACACCAGCATTGTTGAACAACAAATGTACTTCCCCATAAGTTGTGAAGGCTCGATCAGCCAGTGCCTTTACCTCATCAGATTGAGAAACATCAGTCCGTATGGCTAACACTTCCCCGCCAATATCCTTCAATTCTTCTTGAGTTTTCCTAAGGGAATTCCCCTCGATATCAGCGAGTATGACCTTCATATCTTCTTGTACACACTTTTCAGCCAGCGCTCGTCCTATTCCGCTAGCAGCTCCTGTTACAACAGCCACTTTACCCTTGAATACTTTCATAACTCACTCCTCCTTTAATGTAAATTACTATAAAGCTATATAACTACATATTGACCAATCACAGTCAATACCCTACTTAAAGTTTAAATTTCTATTTAATATTATTCGATAATAGACTCTTATAACTGTAACAACCAATCCAATAATAAAAAAACTGGCAATAAGTATGTGGCAGCTGGACAAAAACTAAAAGCATCTATCGTTTTAAAACAATTAATCTGTAGTAGCTAAGAATCTATTTCACTAGAAACATCGACATACACATAATCTGCTTTTCCTCGACTTTTAATAATATCTTCCGTCGTCTGCTTCGCTTGAACTTCTTGTATATCTGCAATTACTACAATCGCATCTATTCTATGGTAAAGGGCTTTACCAATTCCTACTGCTCCATCTATCATAATCGGATACATTTTCATTTTCATCTGTAGCCTCCAATCTAAATAGGTAAAATCCATTACAGTAAATTACTGCGTCATCTTCCCCATATTTTCGTGCAGCTATGCAATTTTGAAAATTACAGGGAGATTTACATTGCATATCAGTTGCCTCACATAGCTGCAATCTGTCACTTGATGAGTGTTAAATGAAAACCCGTAATTCGTTTTATCATCTTTTCAATGTACTTCTTATATGTCATTTTTAACTGCTTCTGCCTCTACTCATTCATTTTTCATCTGATTGTGCTAATTCTGGCTGAATACGCCCATCTACCATTGTCCAATGTACATTAAAATCAGAGTCTATCAATGCGGGATCCGCATCAATTAGCGGAATTTTACTATTTACTATTTTTCGTAATGCCTCATTCATCGTCACTGTACTTGAGGCCAATGTACCATCAGTTAATCGGGTCACCCCATCAGATACTGTTACTTGATTTAATATTTTTGTAAGCAATGTTTCCTTAACCGTCTGTTGACTATTATTGTGGAAAACTCCATCTTCTCTTTTCCTGATTATAGACCGAATGGTCTATAACCATTTTAATACTTCTACTACATTCATGTCAATAAATAGCTAATCGTTATACAGTATTCCGATTTTGTTGTTACAAAACATCGCCTTATTTCGTTTTATTTTTATAAGAGAGGTGTGATTGTAATGAAAGTATTAACTTGTGTTATCGTTGGTGAAGGATATGCAGGAATTCATGCGGTAAAATCAATTCGCAAAGCTTTTCAAAAGAAGATAGGCAAAAGAACTTTCCAGCTTATTCTAATTGACAAGAATCCCTATCACCTTAGCAAAGTCCTTCTTTTTAAGCCCACAGCTGGTGATGAAGATATTACAATTCAGTTAACAACGGTTAATGCCTGTGGACGTTGAATTTATCCTGACAACCGTGCCACAGATCGGGTCAAATGAACAAAGAGTTCTATACAAGGATACTGCAGGTTATGAACAAATGATGAATTATGATATTCTCATATTAGCTATAGGCAGTATAGTATGTGAACCTGTCCCTATACAGGGTGGCATAGCTTTGCAAGATTTGGACGTTGTACGGAAATTCCGATCTGTAGTAGCTAAGCATCTACTGCACTAGAAACATCGACACACACATGATCTGCTTTTCCTCCACATTTAATGATATTTTCCGCTGTCTATTTCACTTGAACTTCTTACATATCGGTTGCCTCACATAGTTGAAGTCTGTCACTTTAAGAGTTATTTTGCACCATAAATAAAAAAGACCAATTTCTTAATATTAGATTTGGAACTCCTACAATTACAAAGAATGCACCAGGCAGCCCGTTTCGTCCGTACCAATTTCATCAACATATGCTGTATTGAGCGCCCCAGCAACCTGAACTGAAAAGCGTCGATTCCATAAGTTCAGTAAAATAATTACCATTAGAAAAACAATACCTAGTTTCCTCACATATTCAGCACTCTATATTCATTTATTTTTTACAATTTCCCATTCACAAATCATGGACAGTTGACCACCATTTAACTTCCCTATGATTGTCCCATTCATTTTTTCCATCAGACTCTTCACAATCGCCAAGCCTAATCCAGTACTATTGCCAGAACGAGATTGATCTGCCCTATAAAATCTGTCAAAAATGAGGTCAACATCCTGTTCTATTAAGAAATGTGCATCATTTTTCACAATCAATTTAGCCATTGAATTCTCTTTATCCAGACTTATAATAAAATTCCCATCTGAGTGGGTAATAGCATTGGAAAACAAATTTTCAATTACACGGGTTACAGCTGATTCATCAGCAATAATGAATACATCGTTTTCAGGCAGTTGAATGGTTGGTTTTATCTGATTCTCATGAAAACGGTCATAAAAACTCATCAATACATCTATTGTTACATTCTTCAGATTAATTCGTTCAGATTTTAATTGATGATCTGAGGACTCGATAATACTCAACTCAAAGAAATGATTTATTAACGTCTCCAGTCTTTTTGCTCGTTTGTTTGCAATAGATAATAATTCTTTTTTTTCATCCGATGTGACATCATCTTCCTCAGCCATCTGAATATATCCTAAAATAGAAGTTAATGGGGTTCTCAAATCATGAGACATATTGGCAATTGTTTGCCTTTGTTCATTTTCAAATCTGACTCTCTTACTATTTTCGACTACGTACAAATCAATCAGTTTATTAATTTCCAATCCAATGTTTTCAATATCTTTATCGAAAAGGGCCATATCTATTTTTTTGTTCGTTGTTCGGTTGTTATAACTTTGGAGTTGTCGCATTACGTTTTTCAATTCTTTTTTTAAAACATATAAGCGAGTGAGCAAAAAGACCGTTACTAAAAATATGATTATAGCTACATAAAACATCGTTTCCACCCGCTTACCTTTAATTATTTAATTTCTTTTCTATTAAAAATAAATACCCCACACAAGGTGACGAAAATGATTGTTACTCCCCCAATGAGAAGGGAATGTATGATTTCACCGCTGGTCATAGTATATTTGAATACTGCGCTAAATTGATGAAAGATAGAGTTCTCATACAGTATAGCAATGAATGACGATAACCCAGCAAATACTCTAACAACATCCATCAAGAGGGAAAATATAATCGAGAAAATAATCGTTTTTCCACTATCTTCAGTTACAATGGCAAACAACATGATGATTGCTGTATAACCTAATAATTGTATTGTAAATAAACTAAATCCCCTTCCAAGATACATCAAATTAGAAAGGTGTAAGATTTCTCCTTTTCCAAACATGAAGATTAAGATAATAGCTGTTAATAACGGTATCACAATTGTAACAACTATTGATCCTAGTGAAAAAATAAGATACTTAGCAATAAAAATATGGATTCTTTTATGACCGCTGATCATTTGATTTTTGATTACTCCACTCAGTGAAAACTCCGTTGAGATATAAAAACCGGCCAATGTACAGATTATTAAGTTGGAGAAAAGTGGAACCGTAAATGTCGATAAGGCATTTAATTCACTTAAACCAGCACTGTCAAAAGCAGTACCGTCCATCATCCACCAATCCGTTATAACTAAGAAATGTAACAATGTACTTAATCCTGTTATCGTTCCTATTAATACCCAAAAAGTTTTATTTCGTTGTAATTTAAACATTTCAGCTCTGAATAGATTAGTCATTCTCTGCACCCCCAATTAACTTCGAAAAATAGCTTTCAAGCTTGTCACCATTTTGTGAGAGATGTTCAATTACGAGACCATTGTTTGTTAATGCACGTGAAACAGTACGTACATCATCGAGATATTTGTAAAGTTTTATTATGCCATCACGCATTACCTCAAAATCTGTAGTCGCCAGATTTTGTTCCAGTATGGTTGCAGCCATTGCTGGATCATCGACCAATATTTTCAAATGTTGTCTACATTTTTCATCCAGTTCTTTAGCTGTGAGCTCTTCTAGCAATTTACCTTGATGAATGATACCGAAACTCGTTGCTAATAAATGGAGTTCACTTAATATATGGCTTGAAATTAAAACGGTAAGTCCTTTTTCACGATTTAATTTTTTTATTAATTTCCTCAGCTCAACGATTCCCATTGGATCTAGTCCGTTTGTTGGCTCATCAAGAATTAATAATTCAGGATCACTTAGTAGGGAAATCGCAAGACCTAGTCTTTGCTTCATTCCAAGTGAAAAGTTTTTTGCCTTTTTCCTCCCCGTGTCCGTAAGGCCTACAAGTTCTAGTGTTTTATTAATGCAGTCCTTTCCGGGAATACCTTTTTGTAATCGATGGACTTCCAAATTTTCATAGGCAGTCATATTCAGGAAAAGCGCGGGATTTTCGATAATGGCTCCGATTCTTTTTTGTACGTTCGTTAATTCACCAGGGTTGTCGTTTCCAAATAGCTCGATTGATCCGCTTGTCGGAAAAGCAAGTCCTGTTACTAAACGTAGTAAGGTTGATTTGCCCGCACCGTTTTGACCAATGAATCCATAAATTTCACCCTTTTTAATTGTTACATTTACATTTTCAAGGGCAAAATCATTTCTGTATTTTTTGGAAAGTTTATTCGTTCTTAAAACATATTTACTCATATGATTATCCTCCTTATCCGCTTTACATGTAGTATAAGGTTAAAATCATAAGAAATGCTTAAGACAAACCTTAAGAAAACATTAAGATTTAATCCGGTAGCCCATTCCCCAAATCGTTTCTATATATTCTTCATTCGGATTTGCTTTGGCAAGTTTGTTCCGTAAATTACTCATATGAACATTCACTGTATTGTCATCTCCGTGAAAAGTCTCATTCCATACACTCTCAAATAGATTAGATTTTGAGAAAACCTTTTTAGGGGATGACATTAGAAAGACTAAGATAGCATATTCGCGGAATGTTAATGTCAGCTGTATCCCATTCACGTGAACAGTTTTCGCTTCCAAATCTATTTGAATATCTTTATAAGTTAACTCATTCGATTCCAGTGTTCCCTGTTGTGTACTTCTAACTCTCCGTAGGACAGAATCAATACGAGCAGATACTTCTTCTACATCAAAAGGCTTTGAAATAAAGTCATCCGCTCCTTAACGTAAACAATCAATTTTTCTCTGCTGTTCACTTTTGGCTGAAATAATAATGACAGGTATAGAACTATTCGTTCTAATTTTTAAAAGAATTTCCTCCCCTGTCATACCTGGAAGCATTAAATCCAACAAAACTAAGTCCCATCTCTGCTTTTCTAAATAAATCATCGCTTCCGTTCCAGAATAGGCAGCTTGTGGGAAGTAATTACTTTTTTTCATAATCTTGCATAGTAATTGATTAATATCATTATCATCTTCAACGACTAAAATGTTTATTTGCTGTTCCATTTATTTTCTCCCTTTCAATCTTTTTATTGTAATGAAAAACAAATCATTAACCAACAGGACGTAGTTGAAAAGAAAAATCTACATTTTTCTTAGTATAATCCTTTAGTTTCCCCTGATACACTAATTGAAGGTTTGATCCGTTCTTCAAATCATTGGGTGCAACAAGCGATAACGGCTTTTCAAAATTTAAGATGTTTCCCACTTTTAGTACAGATGCAACAAACTGAGAACAAAAGAAAGCTTTGTCTCTATTTATTGGCTTATTAAGTATGAACCCAAATAACCCCAAAAAATTATAGCGATAATAATTCTTTTCCGCTTCTATTTCTTGTATATAATGTTTCATTTTTTGCATTTGTGATTCTTTTACTTCAAAGGAATAGATTGCACAATCCGCTTGATTAAACAAACTCGAACTAACATCCTCCTTTACAAACCCTCCAATAAAGGGGTTTTTAGTATACTTTCTGCCAAAACTATAAACAATCGCCAAATTAGAATCAAATGAGATAGATGCATGATTATATGGTTTTTTCGTATACATCTTTATCAATCTTGTGAATAATGTACCCGTATCTGTTAATAGAATATATCCTTTTGTTTCTGTCATCAACATTCTCCTCTACAATTTTCAAAGAAGCATTTTCTATTAACAATATACATACTAAACTATAAGAAAAGCTTAATAGATTCCTTAAGAAAACCTTAAGATTAAAAGGGAATCTTTTAGCATCCTAAATCTTCAGACATGGATTATTATCTGCAATGTCAGAACCCTAATCTTGTTAGATCTACCTCCCAATCTTTGATGTACCTTTTCCTTCAGACATAAAAACACCCTTTAGATATAAACTCTCTAGAGGGGATAGACTTCTAAATATTATTATTTTATCGGTTTAGTAGTGATATCAGATAGCGATAACTATAAATGGTCTTCAACGAGTTATCCCGTTCGAAGGCATAAATTCCGTACAATACTGAACTCATGCCCGACAAGCTTAATTTTAACGTTGGGAAATTGGGCTTTTATTCACGGTCAAAATAGCACCAAAACAGGTGCAAAATAACCCCTAAAGTAACATGCAATCCAACAGTATTTCAATATACTTTTCATTACCATAGGCAAAATTTATACCAGTAGTCTTGTTAATCGGATACTCAAAGACTCATTGGCAAATTGTATTGCGATCAGACGCCCTTTTCTGGAAGATCCATATTTATCTGAATACTGTTTACACCACAAAAAACTGTGCTCCTATAACTGATCACTTTGTCAGTTATAGGAGCACAGTTTTCTTAATCTGCTAGATTTTTCTGTCATGATTCTGAAAATTAGCAACTTACTATAGAAGCAAGATCAATCCGTCTCAACTTATTTATTTTCACCATTAGTTTTTCTTAAATAGCTCTACCACCTTTATCTTTCTGAACTTTGTTAAATTTCACTCCATTTGACTGCCCACTTATTCATTTCCGTAAGTACACTTTGAAAATCCATCCCTTTATCTGTTAATGAATATTCTACAGTAACTGGCACTGTATTGAATACCTCTCTGTGAACAAAGCCGCTTTTTTCAAGATGTCGTAAAGTGTTCGTTAGGGATTGGGTTCTAATAATGCCAATATCTCTCTCCAACTGGTTAAATCGTTTTGTGCTCTTGTTTAGCTCGGCAATTACAGCGAAAGCCCACTTTGATCCCAAAACCTGAATTATTTCACAAATATGATCGTTCAATTGATCTTCTTCATATGATTGCTCCACTTTTTAGCCTCCTTCCATCCACTCAATACGTTTGTAGATAGTCCATTTCACTAGAGTAGGTCCAAACATTTTGCGTTCTTACATTAATAACGGCGCGCTATTATACTATATTTAAAGTCGTCATTACATGATCACTATCCTTCAAAAGGAACTTACAGAAAGGAATTGAAAATATGAATCGAGTCGTTATCTACTTACTTGCTTTGGGTGTATTTCTTACGGGAACGGTTGAGATGGTTGTTGCTGGGATTCTCAATGTCATTGCTACTGATCTAAACATTAGCATCACGCTTGCTGGTCAACTGATAACTGGTTATTCTCTAGCGTTTGCCATCGGAACACCTATATTGATTGCCTTAACGGCACGTATGGAACGTAAGAAATTATTGATTTGGTCGTTGTTCATTTTTGTCACCGGTTGTTTTATTTCTTATACGAGCTCGAATTATTCGATATTGATGATCTCCCGTGTGGTACTAGGGATCAGTGCCGGACTTTTCTCCGTGATCGCCCTGAGCTCTGCCGCTAAATTAGTTCCCCCTAAAAAGGTGGGTAGCGCCATCGGAGTTATTGGCCTTGGGTTTGGCAGTGCCATAGCATTTGGTGTCCCTATAGGGATCGCAATCACGAATATTTGGAACTGGCATACCATCTTTTTAGTGTTAGGTATCGTTAGTCTTTGCGTGATGCTAGGATTGTTACGTCTACTTCCACGTATCGAAGGGGACGCTCCGATACCATTCAGGCAACAATTTATGGTTATAAAAAATCCTGTAATTATTAGCGCATTGTTTATCTCATTATTTATGTGTACAAGTAATTCCATTATGTTAACTTATATTGCTCCGTTTTTGCAAGATATACTTCATCTAGATGCAACTGAACTAGCCTATATGATGTTGATACTTGGTATTGCCAGTATAATCGGTTCCCGATTAGGTGGGACTGGTGTTGATAAATTAGGCACAACCAAGATGATTACTTCCAGTTTATTGGTATCAGGATTGGCGCTATTGATTATTCCAATGTTTACAAACCCAGTCTTCTTAGGACTAGTATTCATCACAATTTGGATGATGTCAATTTTCATGACCAGTCCGGCGATTCAATCTTATTTTATTCAACAAGCGCCTCAGGCCGCCAACTTAGTCCTAAGTTTGAACATGACCATTGTTCAGATAGGTACAGCCGTTGGAGCTGCTACAGGAGGATGGATCGTGGGTTCAGTTTCAACAGTAAAATATAACCCTTGGGTAGCTGGCGGCGCTATTGTCATTGCTCTTTTCCTTTCGATCATTTCGTTTTCCCTTAGAAAAGAAATGGTGTTTGTGAAGTCGTCACAATAAATTAAAGTAATTCTAGGTAGCAACACTATTTTTAGTTCAACACCTTATTTGATAACGTTATATGGAAATCCTAAACAAAGGCATTATTTTCAGGTACTGTAGACATGTAAAATTGAAATATTCGCTCCCTACACGTGGGGAGCGAATCCTTAACTTGTACCTTCCAAACTGATACCCCACTTTAATAACAGAATCTTGTACAGTTTTCATGATACAGCTCATAGATGACTCGGTTTAACAAGTTAAAGTAATGCGCAATGAAAATGAGTTAGAGAAATCAAAAAATTCCTTATAGAACAAGGGGTATCGGTATCTTGAGAGGATGTAAAATTACAGTGTATAATACTTTTTATACAAGCGAAAGGAAATATAACCCTATTTTCCCCTTAAATTATTGTTATGTTTCTATAAAGAATTTCTTCCTTTTATCTGAAGACTTCACTCATTTCACAATCATCCAGTTTATTTCTTTTTCTAAAGTGAGTACATATTGCGAAAGTTGCATTGCCTTTGTAGTCTCTTCTAAATACTTTACTGTTACCCAAACATGTATCCGATGCCCAGATTGTTGAAATACGGGATTAACCAGCTCTGAAAATAGATAGTCTTTTCCAATCGGTGGTAAGGCACTATTTTTCACATAATAAGCTAGTTCTTTATCCGTCGCAGTCGGATAAAATACGAAGAACGTCTCCAAAAATTCTGTTACTTCTTGCACGGTATCGGAATCGACTGTTCCGTTACTTTCAGGTTGTTGTGGCTCATAATCTGATTTATTCGGTATGCTCCATAAGGTAGGATTTTGTGTAATTACTAAGTTTTCTTCATTATCTTGATAAAGCAAGATTCGATAGGTGGAACGAATCCGCTGAATATCTTTATCTTCTGTAACCTCTTGATCTACAGAATATATAACCTCATAGGTATTATCATTTTCTGGTGATACTGACCAGATATCAATACCACTCACACTGGAACTAGTGGGAATATCATCTCTTATGGCATCTGTATTTAAAGCTTGTAAATTCTCTGTTAAATAACTACTGACCTTTTCCACTCGTTGTTCAATAGAATCTTTTTCGTTTTGCCACGTGTAGTAATCTCTCACAAAGTTTTTTGTAAAGCTCTCAATCGCATTCATATCCATGATCTTGGTTTCAATGATTTCTCTTTCATGAACGGTATGTTGATCAATTGCTGTAAAGTTTTTATAGATTCCGAAGGCAAGACTACCAATGAGTAGTACCCATAAAACAGTTACTGTTTTTTTGCGTGTACCAACAGTCCATACTTTCAACTTTTTTGGTTTCACTTCTAGCGGTTGTTTTTCTTTTTTCTTAAAAAAGCTTTTCATCAGGTTCAATCCTTTCTATTGTTTAATACGTCCAGCTCCAATAAGATGCTTTTGCCAGTAAGCAGTAGTTAAATCTGCATAACCAATCGGGTCGCCAGC
>Ga0079225_10001307_pt1 | contig 13918 bp, 24 predicted proteins | sample Poulit2012_FD_76344 | JGI IMG/M metagenome (GOLD analysis project Ga0079225, IMG submission 76344) | Agricultural soil microbial communities from Georgia to study Nitrogen management - Poultry litter 2012 | ecosystem: Environmental > Terrestrial > Soil > Agricultural land | place: USA: Georgia...
GACCTCTGTATTGGAGGTTATCGTCAACTGACAGAAACTTAAAACCACTTTCGAACAAGCACAGGATTTGAGTCTGCGGATGATGAAAACAGTACTGAACAACAAAGGCAATGAGCTGTTTGGCATAGCCAGAAGCGAACTGTTCTACTAAGCCTTTCAATAATGGAGATAATATGAAAAAAAAGCACTTCCCAGAAGTAGGAAGTGCTTTTCAATATATCGAAATATATTAACGTTTTGAGAATTGTGGAGAACGACGGGCTTTCTTAAGACCGTATTTGTAACGTTCTTTCATACGTGGGTCACGTGTAAGGAGTCCTGCTCTCTTGAGTGGTCCACGGTTTTCAGGGTCTGCTTCCAGAAGTGCTCTTGCAATTCCGTGACGGATTGCCTGTGCCTGTCCTGTGAAGCCTCCGCCTTTGACGTTTACCAGTACGTCGTAGTTACCTTCTGTTTCTGTAACTGCGAAAGGCTGGTTCAAGTCAAGGATCAAACTTTCGAATGGAAGGTATTTTCTCATGTCACGTCCGTTGACTGTGACATTACCTTCACCTGGTACTAAGCGTACGCGTGCTACTGAGTGTTTACGACGACCTGTTCCTGCATATTCTACTTTAGCCAATGAATTAACCTCCTATTCCTTAACCGCGAAGTTCGTATTTTTCTGGTTTTTGTGCTTCATGCGGATGCTCGCTTCCAGCATACACGTGAAGTTTCTTGCCTGTTGCGCGACCGAGTGGGTTCTTCGGAAGCATGCCTTTGATGGAGTTTTCCAAGAGGCGTACAGGGTTTTTGTCTCTAAGATCTCCTGCAGAGATGGATTTGATCCCACCTACGTGTCCGGAGTGTCTGTAGTACATTTTATCCTGTGCTTTGTTACCACTCAATTCAATTTTCTCAGCGTTGATGATGATTACGTTGTCACCTGTATCAACGTGCGGTGTGAATGTCGGTTTGTTCTTGCCGCGAAGGATCGCTGCAACTTCTGAGGAAAGACGGCCGAGTGTCTCTCCTTCTGCATCGACAACATACCATTTACGCTCAATGTTAGCTTCGTTGGCCATAAATGTTTGACGCATTTTTTGTCCTCCTAGTTTATCAATAATCTGCTCGTTTTTATGCTCTAAAATAAAAAAAGCTTCTTCATGTTATTATATCTGTTCTACAATAAGTTTCCGGGGCTTATCGCGGGTGATATAAAATTATACCGTTGTCTATGATAACCTTATAAGTGCATTTTGTCAATGTTTTTCAAGGTTATTTTTCATTTCCTGCAATGTTTCCCCGAGGGTTTTTTCATCGAGGAACACGCGTTCCAGATACAGTCCCGCAGCGGGGGCTGTTTTGGGCACAAGCTTCCTGTCACGGGCGGCCAGTATCTCCGGTGTCCTGGCGCCGTCCCATCTGCCCTGGCCGACTTCGAGTACGTACGCAACGAGTATCCTTACCATGTTGTACAGGAAACCGGAACCGATGATGACGAAATCGTATCCGTCTTCTGTGCGGATGAGGTCGAAACGGTGGATGTGCCTCACTTTATGGTCGATTTCGGATTTGGCACTTGAGAAGCTGGTGAAGTCATGTGTACCGGTGAAGTACTGCATGGTTTCACGCATGCGCCTCTCATCCAGCGGATAGGGATAGAATACTTTGAGCCCGTCCTGGAACGGGTCCCTGTCTGTGCCCTGGTATATCCTGTACCTGTACGCCTTGCCCTTTGAATGATACCTCACATGATAATCTTCACTGATCTCCCTGACTTCCCGCACGAGTATATCTTTGGGCAGTCCTGAATTCAGTGCGAATTTCCACTTATCCCCCGGAATGTCGATATGGGAATCGAAATGGAAATACTGCTCAATTGCATGGACGCCGGCGTCGGTCCGGCTGGCCGGATGGATGCGTATGAATTTTTTATGCATGCGCCGGAGTACCTGCTCGATTTCATCCTGTACAGTACGTGCATCCTTCTGATACTGGAAGCCGTAGAATCTGCTGCCGTTATAACTCACTTTTACTAAATATCTCATCGGTGATGCTCCTTATTGTCTGATCATGAACAGGACGATTCCGAACAGGATCATCATGATTATGACGGCTGTATCTTTGAACTGCCAGTCCAGTACACGGTAGCTTGTCCGCCCTTTTTCGCCCTGGTAACCCCGAACTTCCATCGCCACCGCCATTTCCTCCGCTCTTTTGAATGCAGATATGAACAGCGGGATGAATATGGGGGTAAGTGCGTTGAGACGTGATTTGAGACTGCCTGTCATGAACGTGGAGCCCCTTGCGCTCTGTGCTTTGATGATCTTTTCCGTTTCATCCATGAGTGTCGGTATGAAGCGCAGGCTGATCGACATCATCATCGCAATTTCATGTACAGGCACTCTCAGTACTTTGAGCGGCCGGCAGATGCGCTCAATCGCATCGGTGAGGGACAGCGGGCTCGTCGTCAGCGTGAGCAGTGTCGTGATGAGGATGAGCATTGCAAGGCGTATGGTAATGTAGATGCCGTGGACGATGCCTTCGGATTCTATGGTGAACCACCCCGCATCGATCAGCACTGTCCCCCCTTTTGTGAAGAAGAGGTGCATCATGAATGTAAATATGATCAAAAGCAGTATCAGCTTCAGTCCGTTGAACAGGAATATGAGGGAGAGTCCCGCAAGTTTTGTCAGGCTGAGGACAAAAAGGATCAGCAGAAGATATCCTGTCCAGTGGTTCGCAAAAAACACGATAATCATGAAAAGCAGCACAGCGATGATTTTCGCCCGGGGGTCGATCCTGTGGATCATGCTGTTGCCTGGGATATACCGTCCGAGCAGCATCTTACTCAGCATGACTATCCCTCCACTTCGTATAGAGTTGTATGAATTCCTCTTTAGTGCCGGGCATCTTTGCGAGTTTTATTCCTTTTCGCTCCAGATCGAAGGTGAGTCTTACTATGTCAGGCACTTCGAGTTCATACTCGCTGAGAAGCGGTTCATCTGTCAGAATTTCCTTTGTGCTGCCTGAACGGATGAGATTTCCCTGATTAAGAAGTTTCACTTCGTCGGTATACTCATATACATCGTTCATATCATGGGTGATCAGTATGACGGTAATGCCCATCTCCTTCTGTATTTTCCCAAACAGCTCCATCGTCTCTATATGACTGAGCGGATCGAGACCCGCTGTCGGTTCATCCAGGATAAGGACATCCGGTTCCATTGCCAATATTCCCGCAATGGCGACCTTCCTCATCTGTCCCCCAGACAAATCGAAGGGAGGCTTACCGAACAGTACTTCATCGACATTGAGCAGTTTCAGATAATATTCCGCCTTCTCCCTCGCCTCACCTTCATCCATGCCGATGTTTTTAGGGCCGAACATCACGTCCCTGATGACCGATTCCTCAAACAGCTGGTGTTCCGGAAACTGGAAGACCATCCCCACTCGTTCTTTAGCCTGATGGACGGTTCTCTGTTTCGTCCGGCGTCTGAGCGTAATGTCCCCGACATGCACTTCCCCGTAGCTCGGCAATAAGAGCCCGTTCAGACTCTGGAGCAGGGTCGACTTCCCGCTGCCGGTCTGCCCGATGATGCCATAATATTTCCCCTCTTCAAACTCCGTCGTGACCCTGTTTAGTGCCAGATGTTCAAACGGTGTATTTTCCTGATAGATGCTCGTCAGTTTTTCCAGTCTGATATTCATAGACGTTCCACCAGTTCATCGTATGACATATAACATCCCTCAAGCAGCCGGTCCGCCATCGAAATCGTAAAAGGCAGGACGAGACGGCTCGAAATGAGTGCTTCCGTATCCTGATAGATTTCCTCCACAGTGCCTTCATTGATCACACGCCCGTCCTTCATGACCACGGCATGATCACTGACCCCGATTTCTGCGAGATCGTGGGTGATATATATGATCGTAGTCATCCTGTCCTTATGGATTTTCCCAAGAATTTCAAGCACATCCCGTCTGCCCTGGGGATCGAGCATTGACGTCGCTTCATCAAGAATGAGGAGATCCGGCTCCATCGCAAGTGCGCCGGCGATCGCCACGCGCTGCTTCTGGCCGCCGGAGAGCCTGGATGGTTCATGGGAGCGGAATTCCAGCATATTGACTGCCCGCAGTGCTTCTTCGACTTTCCTCGACATCTCGCCTCTTTCAACACCGTTGTTTTCCAGGCCGAATGCCACATCATCTTCTACCGTGGCCCCGACAAACTGGTTGTCCGGGTTTTGGAAAACTATCGCAAAACGTCTCCTGATGTCCTGAAGATTCTCTTCCGTCAGAATCTCGCCGTCTATTCTGATTTCGCCTTCATAGCCTTCCAGCACCCCCATCAGAAGTTTCACCAGCGTACTCTTCCCCGAGCCGTTGTGGCCGATCACAGAAGTCCATTCACCCCTCCGGAATTTCAGGGAGATATGATCCAATGCATTATAATCTTCTGTTCTGTAACTGAATGTGACATCGTTGAATTCAATCATATCTCCCACCACCTGAATTTATGTAATAAAAAAGCGCGTACCCTGCGTTCGGAGTCGCGCGATCATTCATGTATTGCCTGCAGGGTACGATGAGCTAGACAATACGGCTGTTCAGCCGTACCATCGTAACACTCAGTCTGCTTTTATAGATTATGCTTCTTCTGAAGCAGTTACAGCGCCTTGCACGAATTCGATGATTACGAGTTCAGCACCGTCGCCGCGGCGTTCTCCAAGCTTCTTGATGCTTGTGTACCCGCCCTGACGATCTTCAAATCGCGGAGCGATATCGTTGAAGAGCTTTTGGAGCGCATCTTGAGTCGTTCCATCTTCATTAGTGATTTCAACGTTACGTACTGTCTGGCCTGCACGGCGTCTCGCAGCGAGGTCTCCTTTTTTACCAAGTGTAACGAGTTTATCAGCAACTTTACGGAGTTCTTTAGCTCTTTTTTCAGTTGTTGTAATGCGTTCACTTACGATAAGGGATGTAACCAGGTCGCGCAGCATCGCTTTTCTTTGATCAGACGTACGTCCGAGTTTTCTGTAGCCCATTGAAATTTACCTCCTTTATCAATCTTCTTTGCGAAGCCCCAACCCGAGGTCTTCAAGTTTGAATTTGACTTCTTCAAGAGACTTGCGTCCCAGGTTTCTTACTTTCATCATGTCAGCTTCTGACTTGTCAGTGAGTTCCTGTACAGAGTTGATTCCTGCACGTTTGAGGCAATTGTAGGAACGAACTGACAGATCCAGTTCCTCGATTGACATCTCAAGAACTTTTTCCTTCTGATCTTCTTCTTTTTCTATCATGATTTCAGCATTTTGCGCCTCATCAGTAAGACCGACAAAGATATTCAGATGTTCAGTCATAATCTTGGCAGCCAGTGATACACCTTCCTGCGGGCTGATGGAACCATCTGTCCAGACATCCAAAGTGAGTTTATCGAAATTGGTCATCTGTCCCACACGTGTGTTCTCTACTGTGTAGTTTACCTGTTCGATCGGTGTATAGATTGAATCCACCGGAATCACACCTATTGCCAGATCGCTTTTGTTGTTCCCTTCAGCAAGAGTATACCCTCTGCCGCGGTTGGCAATCATACGGATTTTAAGCTGTCCGCCTTTGGAGACAGTAGCGATTTTAAGGTCACGGTTCAAAATTTCGACATCACTGTCGTGGGTGATATCCGCAGCTGTCACTGCACCGTCACCGCTGACATCTATCTCAAGCGTTTTCTCATCTTCAGAATAGATTTTCAGTGCGAGCTTTTTAATATTCGTAACGATTGTTGTAACATCCTCAACAACGTTTTCAATTGTTGAAAACTCATGCAGTACATTTTCTATTTCTATCGTTTTGACAGCCGCACCAGGTAATGAAGATAACAGAATGCGACGTAAGGAGTTCCCAAGTGTTGTTCCATAGCCTCTTTCAAGAGGTTCAACAACAAACTTACCAAACTTAGAATCTTCCGATACTTCAACTGTTTCAATTCTAGGTTTTTCGATTTCTATCATTTGTTTACTTTTCCTCCCTTTAAACGTCGGAAATAATATGCAACCATGTGTTTACATTACATGAATAGCGTTCCAGTAACCAGCAATTATACGCGGCGACGTTTAGGCGGACGGCAGCCATTGTGCGGTACAGGAGTTACATCTTTGATTGCTGTGATTTCCAATCCTGCAGACTGGAGCGCACGGATAGCTGCTTCACGACCTGCACCAGGTCCTTTTACTGTAACTTCAACAGTTTTCAGGCCATGTTCCATAGCTGTTTTAGAAGCAGTTTCAGAAGCCATTTGTGCAGCGAAAGGCGTTGATTTCTTGGATCCTTTAAAGCCGAGTGCACCTGCTGATGACCAAGACAATGCATTACCGAATTCATCTGTAATTGTTACGATTGTGTTGTTGAATGTTGAACGGATGTGAGCCACACCGGACTCAATATTCTTTTTCACTTTACGTTTACGAGTTTGTTGTCTGCGAGCCATTATTATTCCTCCTTTTCCCTACTTATTTTTTCTTATTCGCAACTGTTTTAACTGGACCTTTACGGGTGCGGGCATTGTTTTTAGTCTTTTGTCCACGAACCGGGAGTCCACGACGGTGGCGAATACCTCTGTAAGATGCGATTTCCATCAAACGTTTGACGTTAAGGTTCTGTTCACGGCGAAGATCACCTTCGATCTTGTAGCTGTCAACAACCTCGCGGATTTTGTTCAATTCATCTTCAGTAAGATCCCTTACGCGAGTGCTTTCTGAAACACCAGCTTTTTCAAGGATTTCTGCAGATCTGGAATGACCAATTCCGTAAATATAAGTCAGTGAGATTACGACACGTTTTTCACGTGGTACGTCTACTCCTGCAATACGAGCCATATTGTTACACCTCCATTTATAATTTTAGCCTTGCTTCTGTTTATGCTTAGGGTTCTCACAGATTACCATAACTTTACCTTTTCTGCGGATGACTTTGCATTTTTCACAGATCGGTTTTACTGATGGTCTTACTTTCACGTGTATTACCTCCTTAGAATATGGAGTCCATTATTTGAAACGATAAGTGATTCTGCCCCGAGTCAGATCATACGGTGACATTTCAACTGTTACTTTATCGCCAGGAAGAATACGTATATAGTTCATACGGATTTTACCTGAAACATGAGCGAGTATCTCATGTCCATTTTCAAGCTCAACTTTGAACATGGCGTTCGGTAAAGTATCGAGTACAGTACCCTCCAGTTCAATAACATCCTGTTTACTCATTATAAATTCCCCCTTTACAGTCTTCTAATCCCTATTAGAAATTCACTTCAGGTGAAGTTTGGACATACACTTAACGTTAAATATTGAACCCGGGTATTTTTCGTAGTGAGACGAGCTGGATTCACCTAAAGTGTCTGAAGAGGTGAATATCCTTATAAGTTCTGCAAAATTTCATCAATATCATTGAACACTTCATCAATATCACGGGCTCCATCAACATTGACCAGTACGCCCTGATCCTCATAGAAGTCAAGTAATGGCGCCGTTTGCTTAATGTTCACTTCAAGACGATTTGCAACTGTTTCAGGATTATCGTCTTCTCTTTGATACAGTTTTCCGCCATCCAGATCACATACGCCTTCCTCTTTAGGAGGGTTGAACACAAGATGGTAAGTGGTTCCGCACACTTCACAGATGCGGCGGCCGGTCAGACGGTTCATCAGCTCTTCTTCAGGTACTTCTACGTTGATTGTTCTATCAATCTTCGTATCAAGTTCGTCCATGATTCTGTTGAGCGCTTCAGCCTGTTCCACCGTGCGGGGGAAGCCATCCAGCAGGAAGCCTTCCTTAGCGTCACTCTGGCTCAGGCGTTCTTTGACGATACCGACTGTCACTTCATCCGGAACAAGTTCGCCTCTGTCCATATAGGATTTGGCTTCATTGCCGAGCTCTGTTCCATTCTTGATTGCAAGACGGAACATGTCTCCGGTTGAAATATGAGGGATCGGGTATTTCTTTATAATCTTGGAAGCCTGAGTACCTTTGCCGGCACCAGGGAGTCCCATTAATATAATATTCATACGCTTTTCCTCCTACCTGCGTTTTCTGAAACCGCGGTATTCTCTTTGGTTTGCCTGTGCTTCCAATTGTTTCATTGTTTCAAGTGCAACACCGATAACAATCAGTAAGCTTGTACCTCCAATTTGAATCGCCTGCGGCAGATCCATGAACTTCGTTATAAGAAGCGGCAAGATGGAAATTCCGGCTAAGAACAGTGAACCTACAGCCACCAGTCGGTACAGCACAGAGGTGATGTAATCCTGGGTGTTTTTGCCCGGGCGTATGCCGGGTACATAACTTCCCTGTTTCTTAAGGTTATCTGCCATCTTTTCAGGATTGACCTGAACGAATGAATAGAAGTACGTGAATGCTATAATCAGGACAACATAGAAGATCATGCCAAACCAATCTGACGGATCAGCAAATCTCGCCACTGTCTGGGCCCAGTTCTGATCGGGGAAGAATAGCGTCAGTGTTTGCGGAAGCATGAAGAATGCCATCGCAAAAATTACCGGTATTACCCCTGCCGGGTTGACTTTCAGAGGCAGAAATGTCGATTGTGGTGCCAAAGTGGACGAAGTCCTCTGTCGTTTCGCATACTGGATTGGGATTTTACGCACAGCCTGCAGGATGAACACGGCGAATGCCGTAATCAGGAGCAGGAATATGAAAAGTGCAGCCATCTGCAAAACAGCCATCGTCGTGTCGTCAGCACCGACAAATCTCTGCTGGTAAAGCTGGATGATTGCATTTGGTATCACACCCAGGATACCTGCAAAGATGATTATGGAGATGCCGTTACCAACACCATGTGTGGTAATCTGCTCCCCCAGCCACATCAGGAATGCGGTGCCTGTTGTAAGTACAAGTGCAATCAACAGATATGATCCGATACTGCTTTCTTCAATCAGCATGCCCTGGAACATCTGGTTGAATGCATATGACATACCGATGGATTGAATAAAAGCAAGGACTATAGTGAAATAACGGGTGAATTGAGTCAGCTTACGACGACCAACTTCTCCCTGTTTCGCCCATTCAGCAAACTTCGGTACAACATCCATCTGCAGGAGCTGCACCACGATTGATGCCGTAATGTAGGGCATGATGCCCATGGCAAGGATGGAGAAGTTCATCAATGCTCCGCCACCAAAGGTGTTCATCAGATCAAGTACCCCTTGCTGACCGCCTCCCATCTCAAACACTCTCGGATCCACACCGGGTACCGGGATATAAGTGCCGACTTTGAAGATGGTCAGCATTGCCAGAGTAAAAAGAATTTTACTGCGGATCTCTTTGATTCTTAAGAAATTGGAGATCGTGCCAATCATTAGATCACCTCGTAGCTTCCGCCCTGTTCCTCAATTGCTTTAGTAGCTGAAGCAGAAAACTTATGAGCTTTAATTGTTAATTTTTTCTCCAGAGCACCATTGCCTAAGACTTTGATACCAGATTTTTCATTTTTAACAATGCCATTTTCTTTCAGCATAGCCGGTGTAACTTCAGCGCCGTCTTCGAAACGGTTAAGATCGCTCAGATTTACAACAGCATATTCTTTACGATTGATGTTCGTGAATCCACGTTTAGGGATTCTGCGGAACAGTGGAAGCTGTCCACCTTCGAATGTCAGACCAACACCGCCGCCGGAACGTGAATTTTGTCCATCGTGTCCACGGCCGGATGTTTTACCGTTACCGGAAGACATACCGCGTCCTACACGGTTGCGATTTTTACGAGCGCCTTCTACAGGCTTCATCTCATGTAATTTCATCTTCGCACCTCCTATTTTATAATATCATTATTTTTCTTCGACTGTAACCAAGTGGCTGACTTTTGCAACCTGTCCTCTGATCTGAGGTGTATCTTCATGTTCTACAGTTGAATTGGTTTTTTTCAAACCGAGTGAAGCAACTGTTTTCCTCTGAGATTCAGGCTTGCCGATCAAGCTTTTTTTGAGGGTGATTTTAATCTTTGCCATATCTGTGTTTCCCTCCTTAGTTTCGTAGCTCTTCTATTGATTTACCACGCAATTCAGCAACTTCTTCTGCACTCTTCAGTTCAGTGAGTCCCGTGATAGTTGCGCGTACAACGTTGATTGGAGTGTTCGCACCCAGTGATTTACTCAGAATGTCTGTAACACCTGCAAGCTCAAGTACCGCACGGACCGGTCCGCCTGCGATAACACCTGTACCAGGAGCGGCTGGTTTCATGAATACTCTGCCGGAACTGAAGCGTCCGATGATTTCATGCGGAACAGTACCGTCAACAAGTGGTACTTCGATAAGATCTTTTTTAGCAGCTTCGATTGCTTTTTTGATTGCTTCAGGTACCTCTTGGGCTTTACCTGAACCGAATCCTACGCGGCCTTTTTTGTCCCCGACAACAACAAGTGCCGAGAAACGGAACTTACGTCCACCTTTTACAACTTTAGCGATACGGTTGATCGTAACCACACGCTCTTCGAATTCTTGTACTTTCTCTTCTCTACGAGCCATAAATGAATTTCCCTCCTTCGATTAGAATTGCAGACCGTTTTCACGTGCAGCTTCTGCCAACGCTTTAACGCGTCCGTGATAGAGATAGCCTCCGCGGTCAAATACTACAGTTTCTACATTTTTATCTTTAGCACGTTTTGCTATGAGTGCGCCTACTTCAGCGGCAGCATCTACGTTAGAGCCGTTTTCACCTTTGAAATCCGGATCAGTTGTAGAAGCACTTGCCAGAGTAACCTGCTGGCTGTCATCAATCACTTGTGCATAGATGTGCTGGTTGGAACGGTAAACGTTCAAACGTGGTCTTTCGGCTGTGCCGGAAAGCTTGTTACGCACTCGCTGATGTCTTTTTTGACGCACTTTATTCTTGTCAATTTTAGCGATCATTGATGTTCACTCCTCACTTTAATTATTATTTACCAGTTTTTCCTTCTTTACGACGAACAAGTTCATCTTTGTAGCGGATACCTTTTCCTTTGTAAGGCTCAGGTGGACGTACGGCACGGATTTTTGAAGCGAGCGCTCCAACATATTCCTTGTTGATGCCTTCGATTTTAACATTCGTGTTACCATCCACTGAGATGGAAAGGTCCTCTGAAGGTTCAAATTCAACCGGGTGAGAAAGTCCAACACTGAGGACAAGTTTGCTGCCCTGCATTTGTGCACGGTAACCTACACCAACCAACTCAAGTTCTTTGGTGAAGCCCTGTGATACACCTACAACCATATTGTTGATGAGTGCACGGGTTGTACCATGGACAGTACGGTGTTCTTTGGAATCACTTGGTCTTACGACTTCAAGTGTATTATCTTCCAGGTTATAAGTCATATCTTCATTAAATGTATTTACAAGTTCACCTTTGGGACCTTTTACTGTAACAGTAGATCCGTCAATTGTGACTGTTACATCACTTGGAATTTCAATAATACGTTTACCTACACGGCTCATTAGTTTGCACCTCCTGTTAATTCATTACCAAACGTATGCGAGTACTTCCCCGCCGATATTTCTTTTGCGTGCTTCTTTATCAGTAAGCACACCTTCTGATGTCGAGATAAGAGCAATTCCAAGGCCGTTAAGGACTTTAGGAAGTTCTTCCCTCTGTGCATATACTCTGAGTCCAGGCTTGGAGATACGCTTCAGGCCAGTGATGACTCTTTCGTTTTTACTGCTGTATTTAAGGAACACACGGATAACGCCTTGCTTGTCATCTTCGATGTATTCTACATTTTTAACATAACCTTCTGCTTTCAGGATTTCAGCGATTTCTTTCTTGATGTTAGAAGCAGGAATTTCTAGTGTTTCATGTCTGACGATGTTCGCATTTCTGATGCGTGTCAACATGTCTGCAATTGGATCTGAGATTGTCATTTAAAGTGCCTCCTTTCAATTTATGGCGCTTACCAGCTTGCTTTTTTAACGCCAGGAATCTGACCTTTGTAAGCAAGTTCACGGAAACAAATACGGCAAAGCTTGAATTTGCGAATTACTGAATGTGGTCTTCCGCATCTTTCGCAGCGTGTGTATTCTCTTACTTTGAACTTTTGTTCTTTTTGCTGTTTAGCAATCATTGATTTTTTAGCCACAATTTCGCCTCCTTATAACTTACTTTTGAAATGGCATTCCGAACTGGCTGAGCAGTTCACGAGCTTCTTCATCTGTATTCGCAGTTGTGACGATGACAATATCCATGCCTCTGACTTTGGATACTTTATCGTAGTCTATCTCTGGGAAGATCAATTGCTCTTTTACACCGAGTGTATAGTTACCGCGTCCGTCAAATGCTTTCTTCGAAATACCTCTGAAGTCTCTTACGCGCGGGAGGGATACCGAGATCAGTTTATCCAGGAAATCGTACATTCTTTCACCACGGAGTGTAACTTTCGCTCCGATAGGCATTCCTTCACGCAGCCTGAATGTAGCGATGGATTTTTTAGCTTTTGTGATTATCGGTTTCTGACCGGTGATTGCTTCAAGTTCTTCAACTGCAGTATCCAGTACTTTTGCATTTTGAACTGCATCACCAACACCCATGTTCACAACAATCTTCTCGATTTTTGGTGTCTGCATCACAGATGTATAATTGAATTTATTAACAAGTTCGCTTTTGATTTGTTCATTGTAACGGTCTTTCAAACGTGCCATTGGATGGACCTCCTTCCATTAACTGATTAGTTCTTTTCGTATTTTACAGCCGGGATCTCTTTTCCGGACTTTACAGCTATTCTCACTTTAGTTCCGTCTTCTTTGATTTCATGACGGATACGAGTGCGTTCGCCTGTTTCAGGGTCAACGTGCATTACGTTGGATACATGGATTGCTGCCTCTGTTTCGAGGATGCCGCCTTCAGGGTTCATCTGGGAAGGTTTCATGTGTTTTTTGATCATATTAACATTTTCAACAACCACACGGTCTTTTGCAGGGATTGTTTTGAGGACTGTGCCTTCTTTACCTTTATCTTTACCGCTGATTACAACGACTTTGTCTCCAGTTCTTACGTGCATGGGAATCGCACCTCCTTATTTAAATGTGGATTATAGTACTTCAGGTGCAAGTGAAACGATCTTCATGAAATTGCCTTCACGGAGTTCGCGCGCCACTGGACCGAAGATACGTGTACCTCTTGGACCTTTATCATCACGGATGATTACACATGCGTTTTCGTCAAATTTGATGTATGAACCATCTTCACGGCGTACGCCCGATTTAGTTCTTACGATTACAGCTTTGACTACCTCACCTTTTTTAACAACGCCTCCTGGCGTTGCATTTTTTACGGTAGCAACGATTACATCGCCGATATTCGCTGTTTTACGGCCTGTACCACCCAGAACTTTGATAGTGAGCACTTCACGTGCACCTGAGTTATCTGCCACTTTCAAGCGGGATTCCTGTTGAATCATGCGAATGGACCTCCTTTACCTTCGATTGTTTAGATGATGACTGATTCTTCAACGATTTCCACGAGGCGGAAACGTTTTGTCTTGGACAACGGACGTGTCTCTTCGATTCTTACGATGTCGCCCATTTTCGCTGAATTGTTTTCATCATGAGTTTTATATTTCTTAGAATATTTAACACGTTTGCCAATGATAGGGTGTCTTTTTTGAGTCTCTACCACTACCGTAATCGTTTTGTCCATCTTGTCGGACACAACACGGCCACGGTAAGACTTGCGTTCGTTTTTACCTTCCACTGTGTAAACCTCCCTTATATATTACTGGTTTGCTTTAGCTTCGCTGAGTTCTCTCTCGCGGATAGTTGTTTTCATTCTTGCGATTGTTTTTCTAACCTCTTTGATACGAGCAGTGTTCTCTAGCTGGCCTGTTGCTAGCTGAAAGCGTAGGTTGAAGAGTTCTTCCTTGAGTTCTTTAACGTTTGTTTCGATTTCGGAAGTTGTCAGA
>Ga0079225_10001308_pt1 | contig 13913 bp, 9 predicted proteins | sample Poulit2012_FD_76344 | JGI IMG/M metagenome (GOLD analysis project Ga0079225, IMG submission 76344) | Agricultural soil microbial communities from Georgia to study Nitrogen management - Poultry litter 2012 | ecosystem: Environmental > Terrestrial > Soil > Agricultural land | place: USA: Georgia...
AAAACCAAAGAATAATGCAGCTCCCATTGCTCCGAGTGGATGCCATTTCCCGAAAATAACCGCTGCTAAGGCCATAAATCCTTGTCCGGCAATTGTCGTCGCAGAGAAGTTTAATGCAATTGTCATTGCAAAGACGGAACCACCAAGTCCACCTAACATCCCTGAAATAATAACAGCGATATAGCGCATTCTATACACATTGATTCCGTTTGTATCTGCTGCCATTGGATGTTCTCCAACCGCTCTTAAACGAAGACCAAATGGTGTTTTATATAATACGTACCATGCAACAAATGCTAAAATAATTGCAATATACGATGTTAAATATACACCTTTAAAGAAAATCGTTCCTATTACAGGTATATCAGATAATAATGGAATTGTTTTTGTATAAAAAGGCTTTGAAATCATATCTGTTTGTCCCTTTTCATACCACTGTTTCGTTAAAAACACTCCAAGACCTAAAGCTAAAAAGTTTATAGCAATACCACTAACAACATGGTCAGCTCTTAGGGAAACAGTAGCAATCGCATGTATAATCGCAAACAATCCAGAAACGACCATTGCAACGAGCATAGATAACCACGGTGTCCAAGGGCCAAGTGTTTCTGCAAACGTTAGGTTAAAAACGATTCCAACAAATGCACCCATTACCATTAAACCTTCTAACCCAATGTTTACCACGCCAGAACGCTCACTAAACACACCACCAAGTGCTGTAAAAATAAGTGGGGCAGAGAAAAATAGTGCTGCTGGTATGATGGCATTTAAAATATCGACCATTTATTTCTCCCCCTTTTGGAAACGTAAAATGATTAAACGAATTAAATAACTTGAAGCAACGAAGAATATAATAAATGCGATAATAACATCGACTAATTCACTAGGAACTCCTGCATCCGTCGGCATATTTAATGCTCCAACTTTTAATGCTCCAAATAATATAGCTGCAAACACGACACCGATTGCTCGGTTAGCACCTAATAATGCAACTGCAATTCCATCAAATCCTAAGTTGGTAAATCCTGATTGTATAGACATATTTCCGAAAGTTCCTAATCCTTCCATTGAACCAGCTAATCCAGCAAATGCACCAGAGATAACCATGGCTAAAATAATATTTTTACTAACTTTCATTCCAGCATATTCTGATGCATGACGGTTATATCCAACAGAACGAATTTCATATCCGATCGTCGTCTTTTCCATAATAAACCACATAACAAAAACTGCTATCAACGCTAACACAATACCATAATGCATACGTGAATAATCTGTTAAACCTTGCAACCATTCCGATTGTAATGATGCAGTTGGAGCAATTTTTTCAGTTTTATCTGCTGAATCAGTTAAAACGTTACGAATAATCGAGTTAGCACTATATAAAACGATATAGTTGAACATAATCGTAACGATTACCTCGTGTACTCCTAAACGTGCTCTTAATAATCCAGGAATAAATGCAATCACGGCCCCTGCTAGTGCAGCTACAATAACTGCCAAAGGTAAGTGAATGAACATCGGTAAGTCAAAAGATGTTCCTATCCAAACCGCCGCTAACCATCCTGCAAACACTTGTCCTTCTGCACCAATATTAAATAACCCTGCTCTAAATGCAAAAGCTACTGCAAGACCAGTAAAAATATATGGTGTTACTTGGCGGATGGTTTCTCCAAAGAAATACGCATCTCCAAATGCTCCATTCCATAATGCTTTATAACCTTCAATTGGACTATAACCATAAATTAACATAATAATTGCCCCTGCAATTAATCCAATAAATACGGAAGCAAATGGAACGATGATATTAAATAGACGATTTGATATCATGTCTCCTCACCTACTCTTTCTTGCACACTACCTGCCATTAATAAACCTAATTGTTGTTCATTTGTTTCACTCGGTTTGACATCAGCTACAATTTTACCATCAAAAAGAACTACGATACGATCACTCACATTTAATATTTCATCTAATTCGAATGAAACGAGTAAAACGGCTTTTCCATTATCACGTTCTTCGATTAATTTTTTATGAATAAATTCAATCGCTCCAACATCTAATCCCCTTGTTGGCTGTGCTGCAATTAAAAAGTCTGGTGAACGATCTACTTCACGACCGATAATGACTTTTTGTTGGTTTCCACCAGAAAGCGCACTCGTCTTCGTATGGATGGACGGTGTACGTACATCATACTCATCGACGATTTCCTTCGCATATTGATCAATTTTTTCATATTTTAATAATTTATATTTAGAATACGGTTCTTTGTAGTAAGATTGTAAAACAATGTTCTCAGATACTGGAAAATCTAATACGAGTCCCATTTTTTGTCTGTCTTGTGGGATATGTCCTAATCCCATTTCCGTTACTTTTCGTGGCGGTAACTTCGTAATTGGTTTTCCATTTAAAGAAATTGAACCGGATTCAACTTTTCGTAGTCCAGCTATTGCTTCAATTAATTCTGTTTGTCCATTTCCATCGACACCTGCGATACCAACAATTTCATTTGCACGTACTTCTAAGTTTAATCCTTTTACTGTCGGTACATTTCGCGTATCATTTACATGTAAATTTTCCACTTGCAATACGACTTCCCGAGGGTTAGCTTCTGTTTTTTCTGTTTTGAAACTAACAGCTCGTCCAACCATTAATGCTGCCAATTCATCAACTGTTGTATCCGCAACATTGACCGTACCAATTCCTTCCCCTTTACGAATTACCGTACAGCGGTCACATGTTTGCATAATCTCTTTTAATTTATGAGTAATTAATATAATCGATTTACCTTCTTTTACTAGCGATTGCATAATTACAATCAGTTCATCAATTTCTTGTGGTGTTAATACAGCAGTCGGCTCATCAAATATAAGTACATCTGCACCACGGTATAACATTTTTAAAATTTCTACCCTTTGTTGCATTCCAACCGATATATCACGAATTTTCGCTTTCGGATCTACTCTTAACCCATATCGGTCTGATAATTCTTGAACTTCTTTTTCTGCTTTTCTTAAATCAATTTTAACACCTTTTTTCGGTTCACTTCCCAATATAATGTTTTGTGTAACCGTAAAAGGCTCTACTAACATAAAATGTTGGTGTACCATTCCAATTCCTAAATCATTTGCGATATTTGGATTTGTAATGTGTACTTTTTCACCTTTAATCTTAATTTCACCGCGTTCTGGTTGATACAATCCAAATAATACGTTCATTAAAGTGGATTTTCCTGCACCATTTTCACCTAATAGAGCATGAATTTCACCTTTTTTAACTTGTAATGTTATATTATTATTTGCTACAACCCCTGGAAATTCCTTACGAATATCTAACATTTCAATAACGTAGTCCACCGCGTTCTTCACCCCTTCACACAAATAACTGTGTTAAACGATATGTAAGAAAAAGGAGCTAGAGTATTTACTAGCTCCTCTCTTATTATAGCGATTCTTCAAATTCTTTTAGCTCATCACGAGTTTTTGGAACATCCACATCGCCAGATTTAATTTTTTCTTCCCACTCTTTTACAGCTTCACGAATTTCATCCGTAAATGCTTCTTCATTTGTATCAGCTACAGAAACACCTTCATCTTCTAATCCAAATACTAATGTTTCTCCACCTGGGAATTCTCCATTCATTGTTGCATTTGCAACTTCATGAACTGCAATGTCTACACGTTTCACCATAGATGTTAACGTAACACTAGCAGATTTATCTTCATTAAGTCCTTCTTCATATTGGTCGCGGTCTACACCGATCACCCATACTTCACGATCTGCATCGTTTTGTTTAATGTCTTTTGCTTCAGCGAAAGCACCGTTACCAGTGTTTCCTGCTGCATGATAAATAATATCGATTCCATCATTAAACATGTTTGAAGCGATTAATTTTCCTTTATCTACTGCGTTAAAGTCTTCCGCATATTGAATTTTCACTTCAATATCAGGATTTACTGATTTCGCTCCTGCAACAAATCCTACTTCAAATTTACTAATTAAATCAGATTCTACTCCACCGATGAAACCTAATTTATCTGTTTCTGTTTTCATTGCCGCAACTACACCTGCTAAGAATGAACCTTCATGTTCAGCAAACGTAATACTTGCAATATTGTCAGCCTCTTCTGCAACTGTATCAATAATTGCAAAGTAGTTGTCCGGATTTTGTGATGCAATTTCTTCTACAGCATCTTGTAATAAAAATCCAACACCGTAAATTAAGTCAAAATCATTTTTCACTAAACGGCTAAAGTTCGGCATATAATCACTATCATCTTCTGATTGTGCATAATCAAAACCGTCCGCACCTTTTTCTTTACCGTGTTCTTCCCCCCAAGCGTTTAAACCTTCCCATGCAGATTGGTTAAACGATTTGTCATCAATACCACCAGTATCTGTAACCATTGCTATTGAAAAATCATCATTGGACTCACCGTTATTTCCATTTGCATCCTTGTTACCATCATTACTATTGTTATTGTTCGAACTACCGCATGCAGCTAAAAACATGCTTAAAACTAAAATTAATCCTAATAATAAAAACTTTTTATTTTTCATTGTTCTCCTCCATTTTCGTTATTAGCGTAAAACAGATGTCATTTCCCCCCTTTTCTATGAATATATGTAAACTTTATGTTAGTAATATAACAATTTTATATTACTAAAATTAATATAGCATTTATTGAAAGTTTTTTGAACTCTTATTCTAGTTATTTATGAACTTTTTTCATCATTCTTTTCAATTAAAACCATACGTGGCTTATTTCCTTCATATGGACCAACAATATTCCTCTCTTCCATCATATCAATTAAACGTGCTGCTCGCGTATATCCTATCCGAAATTTTCTTTGTAACATGGATACACTAGCACTTTGCATTTCGACAATTAATTGTACCGCTTCTTCAAATAATTCATCTTCTACATCCGACAAAGTTTCTGATGGTTCTTCTGGAATCATTTCTTCTTCGTATTGAACATTTTGTTCATTCTTACAATGTGTGACAATTCTTTCCACTTCATCGTCTGATAAAAATGCTCCTTGGACTCGGATTGGTTTAGACATCCCTACAGGAATATAGAGCATGTCCCCCCTACCAAGTAATTTCTCTGCTCCACCAATATCAAGGATCGTTCGTGAATCGACTTGTGATGACACACTAAATGCAATACGAGATGGGATATTCGCTTTTATCACCCCTGTAATGACGTCAACAGAGGGTCTTTGTGTCGCAATAATTAAATGAATTCCCGCGGCTCTAGCCATCTGTGCTAATCTTGTAATGGCATCTTCAACATCGTTAGAAGCAACCATCATTAAATCGGCTAACTCATCAACTAAAACGACGATATATGGTAAAGGCTGTAACTTCTCATCTGATAATTCATTTTGTTTTCGAATATAACTATTATAACTTTCTAAATTTCTTGTACCTGTGTCGGAAAATAATTCATATCGGTGTTCCATTTCAACGACAATTTTTCGTAAGGCAACAGACGCTTTTTTAGGGTCTGTGACGACCGGTGTTAATAAGTGAGGGATACCATTGTACACATTTAACTCAACTTTTTTGGGATCAATCATCATCATTTTTACTTCATCAGGTGTTGCACGCATTAAAATAGATGTAATAATTCCGTTTATGCAAACACTTTTACCACTACCTGTTGCCCCAGCAATGAGTAAATGGGGCATTTTATTTAATTCCCCTTGCACGACATTCCCAGATATATCTTTCCCTAATGCAAATAATAACTTTTTCTCATGCACATTCGATACATCTAATACTTCACGTAGTGACACGGGGGCAACATCACTGTTTGGCACTTCAATTCCAACAGCAGATTTACCTGGAATAGGTGCCTCAATTCGAATATCTTGTGCCGCTAAAGCTAACGCAATATCATCTTGTAAGTTTACAATTTTACTTACTTTTACTCCCGCTTCGGGATGTACTTCATACTTTGTCACTGCGGGACCGACATGTGCCTTCGTTATTTTCGCCCGAACCCCAAAACTATCAAACGTTTCTTCAAGTAACTTTACCGTGCTTTGAATTTGAGATTTTTCTTTTTGTTGTGTATGTTTAACCGGTTCTGCAAGCAACGATACAGGTGGCAATGTATAATCTTCATTTGTTACATTCGGCATAGAAAAGGAAGCATCATCTTGTTCTTCTAGTACATCTTCCATTAATTGCACTTCTAATTGTCCATGCTCTGTTTCTTCAAAGCTATATGCTACATCCACTACATCTTCGTCCACTGAAGAAGGTATTTTTTCAATCTCTTCTTTCTCTTTCAACTTTTTGTCTTGCTGCTTTTGACGATTTTCACTAATTTTTTTTGTCGTTGTCGAAAATATACGTTTAAAAAACATACCGACCTGATCAAACGTAATATTTAACATGAAAAATATACCGATTAAGATGGCGAAAATAGCAATCATTTTCGCTCCAGCCAATGAAAACAAAAACTTTGTCACTACTAATAAAATGGCTCCAATGATGCCGCCACCTAATAGTGTGTACGTTCCTGTTCCATTTACATAACTCGTATATTGATTCCATGTTTCTTTAAAAACGTCTATATTTTTTATGTCAAATGGTAACATTTGAAAGGACTGAATATGGGTAAACAATAATAACCCTAAAAAAAATATATAAAAGCCTACTTTCCGCTTCGTAAAAAAATTGGGGTATGCTCTTTTAAATAATAAATACAACCCTATCACAAATATTGCGATGGATAATACGAAATACCATATTCCTAAAAAGAATCGGAAAAAGTTTTCTAAAGTTGCTGGAATAAATCCATCACTTATAATAGATGCTCCACTACCAAAAATCGCGATAAAAATGAGTAACAAACCGACCAATTCATGGCGAAGCAGTCGGGTTTCTTTCTTTTTTGATTTCCGTTTCGTTTTCGTTTTTTTTCTTGCCAACTTCTTTCACCTCTATAACATATGGAGAATATTTTTTACGTTCCCCTTAAACAATTGATTCTAGTATATCATACTATGAAGATGTCGTAGACCGTTTATAAACAAAAAGAAGTTAGAATAAAAGGATCTTTTATTCCTTTTACTCTAACTTTCTTTATGCCATTCTACTAAATATAAGCGGAAGTTTTATTTAATTCGAATGCTTCATGTAAAGCATTGATTGCTAATTTCAATTGATTATTTTCTACTAATACCCAAATGGTCGTATGACTATCAGCAGATTGTAATACTTTCACACCGTTTTTCGTTAATGCTGTCGTTATTTTTGCAGCAACTCCAGGTATTCCTGTCATCCCAGCTCCAACCGCAGATACTTTTGCACAATGTTCTACGACAGTCACTTTAAAACCTTTTTCTTCTAGCAGTTGTACAGCTTTTTTAGCATCATCATTCGACACAGTATATACAACTTTCGTTGGTGACATATTAATAAAGTCTACAGATATATTCGCATCTGCCATCGTTTGAAATATCGTTGCTTGCGATTGAATATCATTTTCTTTAATTGGAATATTCAGTTGAGCAATTTCATCAATATGTGCAATACCAGTTACAAGGCGATCTGGAATATCAACTCCCATTTCCTTCGTTCGCGACGATGTTATGAGTGTACCAATATGATCTGAGTATGTTGAACGAATTCGAATTGGAATTTCCGCTTGCATTGCAATTTCCACTGCCCGTGGATGGATAACCTTTGCACCTTGATAAGCTAGATTAGAAGTTTCTGCATATGTGACGACATCGATAATCCTGGCTGAATCGACCACCCGTGGATCAGCTGTCATCATCCCTTCCACATCTGTAAAAATATCTACAGATTCCGCTTGTAATGATGCACCAAATGCAACCGCAGTCGTATCACTACCACCACGACCAATCGTCGTAATATCACCTGATTCTGTCCTACCTTGGAATCCTGCAACAACGACAACATCATGATCCATTAGTTCGTGTTTAATCCGATCTGGTTTTACTTTTTTTATTTTTGCTTCTGTAAATTCATCGTTCGTTATTAAACCAGCTTGTGCACCAGTGAGTGCTGTAGCATTCACCCCATTTTGTTGTAGTTCATTAGATAACACTACAGAGGCGATCGTTTCTCCACACGACATCAACATATCTAACTCACGTTTTGCATGGATTGATTTCTCTTTATAATCGACCATTTTTAATAACGTATCTGTTGCATATGGATCGGGATTTCTACCTAAAGCTGAAACAACTACCACTAGTTTATTACCAGCATCTAATCCACGCTTAATTTGTTTGATAACATGTGTTCGATTTTCTTTTGTCTGTACAGAAGTTCCACCAAATTTTTGAACTAATATTTTCATTCTATAATCAAACCTTCTCTTTAAACAATTTTATTTTTTACTAAAGTTTCTGCAATTTGTACTGTGTTCCATGCAGCACCTTTTACTAAGTTATCTGATACAATCCACATATGGAAACCATTTTTATGGTCTACATCTTTACGAATACGACCGACAAAAACTTCTTTCTTATCTGTTGCACTCAATGGTGTTGGATATGTTTGTGTTGCTGGATCATCTTCTAACATTAATCCTTCACCTTGTTTAATTGCTTCTTTAATCTCGTCTACAGATACTTCATAATCTGTCTCAATATAGACACTTTCAGAGTGAGACGTAAATACTGGAAGGCGGACACATGTTGCCGCAACTTGTAAATTTGCATCCCCCATAATTTTCTTCGTCTCGTTCATCATTTTCCATTCTTCTTTTGTATAACCATCTTCATCAAATACATCAATTTGTGGAAGTGCGTTAAATGCAATTGGGAAATGACGTTTATCCGAACCTGCTGGTAAAACATTTGCTTCCATTTCCTCTCCTGCTAAACGTTGCTCTGTTTGTTTTGTTAACTCTTGTTCAGCAGCTAAACCAGCACCTGATACGGCTTGGTATGTCGAAACGATAATACGTTTTAAACCAAATTTATCTTGGATTGGTTTTAATGCTGCCACCATTTGAATCGTTGAACAGTTCGGATTTGCAATAATTCCTTGATGGTTTTCTAGATGTTCAGGGTTCACTTCTGGAACTACTAAAGGTACATTTTCATCCATACGGAAGTGACTCGTATTATCCACAACAACGGCACCATGTTTTACCGCTTCCGGTGCTAATTTTTCAGAAATAGAGCCTCCTGCAGAGAAAAATGCAATATCAATATTTTTAAAACTATCTACTGTAGCTTCTTCTACCGTTATCTCTCTATCTTGAAAATTAACTTTTGTCCCTGCCGATCTTTTAGACGAAAGTAATTTCAATTCGTTAATCGGGAATAAGTTTTCCGATAAATAATGTACAATTTTCTGTCCTACTGCTCCAGTTGCTCCAACAACTGCAACATTGTATTGTTTTTCATTAGCCATGTAATTAAAATTCCCCTTCCAAAATCTTCTTAATCTTATCCTAAGGTTCATTTTAACATATTTCTTCTTGAATTCGAATAAAACATTTTAATTTTTTTATTATTTTGTCAATTAAGTTCATAAATAATTAAAATATTTGCTATGATAACATACAGTAAAATAATAATTTTTGCGACGACTATACGCATGAAAAATTTGAATTTGGATAATAGAAATAGTGACAAAGAACAAGCACACGATATGAAATTGAGTTGAATTAATATATAAAATGGGGTTGATAGATGACCTTATCCATCAACCCCATTTATTGTATATTTCTACTTGTTCTAATTAGTTCGTTATTTCGTCTCTGACATAATGACGGCCTTTGAATATTTCCCAGTAAAAATATGTTCGATTACTTCATTGATCATCATATGGTCCACTTGATCAATTTCCTTTAATAATTCGTCTAATGTTCGATGTTTTTTTAATAATAATTCATTTCTTCCATTACGACTCATTCTACTATTCGTACTTTCAGAACCTAATACTAAATTTCCTTTTAACTGTTCCTTCTTGTTATGAAATTCTTTTTCCGTTAAACCATTTTTCTTTATATCTTCAATCGTATCTATTATTGTCTCTTCTAATAATGGAAGTTGCTCTTTATTCGTTCCAGCATAAATACCTAAAACACCACTATCTAAATAAGCAGAATGATAAGAGAAGACAGAATAGGCTAAACCACGTTTTTCACGAACTTCCTGAAACAATCTAGAACTCATCCCATTCCCTAAAGCACTATTTAATACCATTAATGCGGGCATACGTTCATCATCTACTGCGACTCCTTGAAAACCAAAACAAGCATGTGCTTGCTCAATTTCTTTATGTTTCACAATCGTATCAAATAACATGGTTGGCTTTGTTCGTTCCATCAGTTGTGATTGTTGTTCAAATTGGTCGAATAAGTGTTCGACTGTTTGAATAAATGTAACATCCACATTTCCAGCAATGGAAATAACGACATTTTCCGGAACATAACACTCTTTTCTATAATCTTGTAATGATTTTTTCGTAAAGGAACGAACGAGTGCTTCTGTACCAATAATCGGACGCCCTAACGGATGATTGCCAAAGTTTGCTTTTGCTAATAAATCGTGCACATGACTATCTGGTGAGTCTTCATACATTTTAATCTCTTCTAAAACGACTTTCTTTTCTCGCTCTATTTCGTCTTCTGGAAAAACAGAATGGAAAAACATGTCAGCAAGCACTTCCATTGCATATACTTTATATGTATCTAACACCCTCGCATAATAACATGTATATTCTTTAGATGTAAAAGCATTTACTTGCCCACCAATTGCATCAAAACTTTCCGCTATTTCTTGTGCACTTTTTGTTTTTGTTCCTTTAAAAAACATATGTTCCAAAAAGTGTGAAATCCCACCATTCGTTTCAGATTCATATCTTGAACCTGTTCCTACCCATACTCCCATAGTAACTGATCGTACAGTTGGTATATTTTCTAAAACGATGCGTACACCGTTCTTACATGTATATGTTTCAATCATAAATTCCCCTCCGATGTTCACCGTCATTCATGCATACATTTGTTTATCATATCAAAATTTATTCGAGTTGTTTCTTTCTTCATGCAAAATGTATAAAATAACGGATTATACGTTCATTTCTCTATTTATTACATCGTTATGTAACTCGGTTTATCATATCAAAGATGCGCATATTGTGCCAATCTATTGATTTATTCACGAAAGTTTCTAGTTCTGTATCATAAAGTTATGTTTTTATTTTACCCACAAAAAATGGTGCCAGTGGATTTCCACGAACACCGTATATAGTAAAGTCCATTAAAAAAGAAACTGGATTTCCAGCTTCTCTCTTTTACTTTGATTTTAATTGTTCTTTATTTTCACGTTCTTCTTGTAATACATCTTTACGTGATAAATTGACTCGACCTTGGTTATCGATTTCTTTCACTTTAACCATAATCTTATCGCCAAGATCTACAACATCTTCTACTTTATTCGTACGTTTATCTTGTAATTGCGAAATATGAACCAATCCTTCTTTTCCTTTAAACAACTCAACGAATGCACCGAATTTTTCAATTCGTTTGACTGTTCCTAAGTAAATTTGTCCTACTTCTACTTCACGAACTAAATTTTCAATAATCTTTTTCGCTTGGTCATTCATTTCTTCTTCTGTAGATGAAATAAATACTGTTCCATCTTGTTCGATGTCAATTTTTACGCCCGTTTCCTCAATGATCTTATTGATTTGTTTTCCACTCGGTCCAATGACATCACGAATTTTATCTGGATTAATATGCATCGTTAAAATTTTCGGTGCATATGGTGATAATTTCGATTTTGGCTCATGAATCGTTGCTAACATAGAGTTTAAAATGTGAAGACGACCAATTTTCGCCTGTTCTAATGATTCTTGTAAAATTTCCTTCGATAATCCATCAATTTTAATATCCATTTGGATTGCTGTAATACCTTTTTCAGTTCCAGCAACTTTAAAGTCCATATCTCCTAAAGCATCTTCTAAACCTTGGATATCCGATAAAATTGAATAATCATCACCTGTTTTAACTAACCCCATTGCAATACCTGCTACAGGTGCTTTAATTGGTACTCCTGCATCCATCATTGCTAATGTTCCTGCACAAATACTCGCTTGGGAAGAAGAACCATTCGATTCTAATACTTCCGATACGACACGCACTGTATATGGAAATTCTGTTTCCGATGGGATTACTTTTTCTAATGCTCTTTCCCCTAATGCCCCGTGTCCAATTTCACGACGGCCTGGCGCACGAATTGGACCAACTTCACCAACACTATATTGCGGGAAGTTATAATGATGCATAAAACGTTTCGACTCTTCTAAATCTAATCCATCTAAAATTTGTACATCACCAAGTGCTCCTAATGTACATACACTTAATACTTGAGTTTGTCCACGTGTAAATAGACCTGATCCATGTGTACGAGGTAATAATCCAATACGAGAAGATAACGGACGAATTTCGTCTGTTTTACGACCATCTGGACGTACTTTTTCTTCTGTTATTAAACGACGTACTTCATCTTTTAACATATCGTCTAATGTTAATTTCACGTGCTTCAATACATCTTCTTCTGCATCTTCATACTGTGCTAATGTTTCTTCTTTTACTTGTTCAATCGCAGCTTCACGTGCATGTTTCTCTTCTACTTGAATTGCTTTTGTTAAAGCAACTTTTGCTTTTGCTTCAACTTCTGCTTTAATTGCTGGATCGATTTCGAATAATTCAATTGCTGTCTTTTCTTTTCCTGCTTGTTCCACGATTTCTTCTTGGAAAGCAACTAAGCGGGCAATTTCTTCATGCGCGAACATAATAGCATCTAAAACAGTCGCTTCAGAAATTTCATTTGCTCCTGCTTCCACCATATTTATTTCGTCCTTCGTTCCAGCAACTGTAAGTTCTAAATCACTTTGTTCTTGCTGTTCAATAGATGGATTAATAATAAATTTCCCATCAACTATTCCAACATTAATACCAGCAATTGGTCCGTTAAAAGGAATATCTGAAATTGATAAAGCAATAGATGATCCAATCATCGCAGCAATTTCAGATGAACAATCTTGGTCTACACTCATCACTGTACTAATAACTTGAACTTCATTTCTGAAGCCTTCAGGAAAAAGTGGACGAATTGGGCGGTCAATTAAGCGTGATGCTAAAATGGCCTTTTCGCTCGGTCTACCTTCACGTTTAATAAATCCTCCAGGAATTTTACCAACTGCGTATAATTTCTCTTCATAGTTTACTGTTAAAGGAAAGAACGGTAAGTCTTTTGGTTCTTTGGAAGCCGTTGCGACAGATAGTACAGATGTATCTCCATAATGTACCATACAAGCACCATTTGCTTGTTTTGCCAATTCGCCCACTTCAACCGTTAATTTATTTCCATTAATCGTAGTAGAGAATACTTGCTTGTTTTCTACCATCTTTATTTGTACCCCTTTCAAATGAACATATTACAATTTTTACACTTTAAGTAACGATTAATTATTATGTTCATTTTTTATAAAAACATCTTTTTTATGCATTTCATTTATGAAAAAAAGCAGGATTTCTCCTGCTTCTTACATTATCTACGTAATCCAAGTTTTTGAATCACTTCACGGTAACGTGTAACGTCTTTTTTACGTAAATAGTTTAATAAGTTACGACGCTTACCAACCATTTTTAATAAACCACGACGTGAATGGTGATCTTTTTTATGTGTACGTAAATGTTCATTTAAATTATTAATTTCATTCGTTAAAATAGCGATTTGAACTTCTGGAGATCCAGTGTCATTTTCGTGTACTTTGAATTCGTTAATAATTTCATTTTTAACATCCTTTGAAATAGCCATATTGGCACCTCCTAATTTCTATATTATCCCCATCCCCCTAGCAAACGTCGGAGATACATTTTGCCAAGCGGAGGTTCTAC
>Ga0079225_10001309_pt1 | contig 13912 bp, 11 predicted proteins | sample Poulit2012_FD_76344 | JGI IMG/M metagenome (GOLD analysis project Ga0079225, IMG submission 76344) | Agricultural soil microbial communities from Georgia to study Nitrogen management - Poultry litter 2012 | ecosystem: Environmental > Terrestrial > Soil > Agricultural land | place: USA: Georgia...
GCAAATTATATCAAAGAACTGGCTAAGGAAAATGACTAGAAAACACATTCGGACAAAGGACGTTGATACAGCTGGAGCCATCTTTAGGCGCTATGCTTACGGATACGGCTTGTGGCTACCCAAAAAGGATTCTTTCTTTTTCGGCCACGGCACCGACGGTCAAATATTAGTCATTCTACCAGAAATGGAAGCGATTATCGTAACCCAAGCTGAACAACCGGACATAAAACCAATTGAGAACATCGTTAATGAGTTGGTCCTTAGTTTATATCAAATGGGCAACTAATTAGGATAGTTAAAGGCATTTTTTTAGCAATAAACAATTGAACTCTTTAATCCTTCCCTTCACGGAAAATATCTGACACAAAGGGAAAGATTAACTATTTTTCCTACCTTTCACGAGAAAAATTCGACGCCAAGGGAGGGATTAACTCTTTATCCTCCCTTTCGCTCGTAGAAATCATACTGAAGGGAACAATTAAATAAAAACAAAAAACTCCCTCCATCAAATTTTCCCCACACCCTTGAAATATTCCATAAATTTGTTACAGTTAAAACAACATATTTTAAACGGCGGCAAATAGTTTGGAGTGAGACGGATGAACGAATTACGCAGAATGACAAAAAAACCAGCCATAAGTCCAACAAAACAATTTTGGAAAGTCTTTTTATCAATATTCGTATATTTAATAGCTTTTGAAACATTAACTCGCTGGATCACGAACAGCCCTGAAATTAATCTACTATCCGCCGGGCTTCTTTCTACTGTCCTCTTCTCCATATCTGTAAGCTTTCTTATCCTCTCATTTATTTACCTCTTCCCAGAAAAATACCACTACATATACGCCACTTTATGGATGTTCATCATTTTCATCCTTTTCGTAAGCCAACTCATATATCACAACATCTTTCGCACCTTCTATTTCTTCCAATCCGTCGAACACCTCTCACAAGGACTCGGCTTTAAAGCTGTCATCTACTCCAGCCTCATAAAAAATATCTGGTGGATCCTTATAAGTCTGTCTATCATTGGGCTTTATCTTTTTACCGAAGTTAAAAAACGAAAAAATTACCTCAGCAACCGCTTTGACTGGCCAACCAGGGCGAAATTTATGATCGTGTTTCTCGCTTTCAGTATAGCCTTTCACTTCCTCGGTCAATGGCAGGTCAAAGGAAATGAACAGGCCAGAGACGTCTATTACAACACCTATGCAACGAACCTTTCCGTCAGCAAACTAGGACTCTTTACGACCTTTAGACTCGATATCCAGCGGAGCCTAAGCAACTGGTCACCGACCTTTGATGACATCATCCTTGAGGAGAAACCAACGAAGAACCCAGACGAACCAGTGGATGATTATATTGTTGAAAACAAGGAGGGCAAGCCCGAAATAGACACACCCCTGGAAGTGTACGGTGAGAACAAGTTAGATATTCCCTTCGACGACCTAATCAAAGAAAGCGATTCAAAGGAAATTGCCAATATGCATCGTTTTTTTCAAAATCAAAGGCCATCGAACAAAAATGAGTTTACCGGTAAATACGAGGGCTATAATCTGATTTGGATTACGGCGGAGGGCTATGCTCCCTACGCTGTACGGGAGGATCTAACGCCGACGCTTTATAAATTGTCGCGGGAGGGTTATCAATTTACGAACTTTTATAATCCAATCTGGGGAGTGAGTACCTCTGACGGAGAATATACGATTTTAAGTAGTCTTGTTCCGAAGGCTGGGGTATGGAGTTTTGCTAAATCTGGGGAAAATGATATGCCCTTCGCTATGGGAAATCAATTAAAAAAGTTAGGTTACGAAACGAAGGCCTATCATAATCATAGCTATAGCTATTATGATCGGCACATTTCCCATCCAAATATGGGCTATGATTATAAGGGAATTGGTAATGGCCTTGAAATGGCGCAAATGTGGCCGAGATCAGATCTTGAGATGGTTGAGAAGACCCTTGATGAATTTATTAATGAGGATCCCTTCCATGTTTACTATATGACGGTAAGTGGCCATTTGGAGTACAACTTTATTGGTAATCAAATGGCTGCGAAAAATAAGAAATACGTTGATCATCTTGATTTGTCTGATCAAGCGAAGGCCTATCTTGCAGGGCAAATAGAGTTAGATAGAGCCCTGGAAGAATTGATGAGTAGATTAGAGGAAGCAAATTTACTAGATAAAACCTTAATCGCATTAACCGGAGATCATTATCCCTATGGTTTAGAAAATAAAACGATTGAGGAACTAACTGGAAAGCCCTTAGATAAAAAATTCGGTATTTATAAAAATGAATGGATTTTATATGCGACAGATATGAAGGAGGAAAATGTAGTTGTAGAGGAGCCGACCTATACCCTTGATATGCTTCCGACGATTTCGAATTTAATGGGGGTTGATTTTGATTCCCGTCTCCTCATGGGACGGGATGTTTTCTCGGAGTCGGAACCTCTCGTTGTCTTTAACGACCGCAGCTTTATAACGAAGGAACTTAAATATTATGTCCCGGAGGATGAAATAACTTCTCTTACCAATAAACCAATTGATGAAGAGCATTTTAAGAAAATGAAACAAAAAACAGATGAGATTTTTTATTTCTCAACGAAAATTCTTGATTTAGATTATTATTCATTCCTTAAGTGGGAAGAAATGCATTCTTCCAGGAATTAATCCTTGGATGCTAACAAATTGTTAAATGGGAATTTCGAGTATAATTCTAGTTCCTGCACCTACTGTGGATTGTATACAAAATTCCCCACTAACTGATTGAGCACGTTCTTTCATACTAGAGATACCTACTCCATAAATTACCTTCTCAAGGTCAAAACCCTTACCATTATCTTCTATCATTACTCGAACGACATCATCCATTTGGCGAATAACTACTTTAATTTCATCAGCCTTTGCATGTCTCCTAGCGTTCGTCATCGACTCCTGCACAATGCGATAAATTGTTATTTCCTTATTTTTATCTAGACGAGAGGATAAAGCTGAATCAAAATGAATCCTCAGTTTGTAAGAATCGGAAAACCTAGTTAAATAGGAACGAATTGCTGGGACTAAGCCGAGATCATCTAAAACAGAAGGACGTAATTCCCAGGATAATTCCCGTATATCTTTAATAAGGGATGTCGCTTCTTCTAATAATGTATCTATTAGCGGGTGATTAACCTTCGCCTGAAGCCGGTTAATCGTTATTAGATGGCTATACATTTTTTGACCTAATCCGTCATGTAATTCCCTAGACAGATGACTTCGTTCTTCTTCTTGAATATCAATTATTTTTTTCATTAACGCTTTTAATTCTTTTTCCGCATTTTTTCTTTCCGTAATTTCATGGCGAATAGCTAAATACTGATAAGGTTTCCCCTGACTGTTTAAAAAGGGGATAACTGTGGTATCTACCCAATAATAAGTACCATCCTTTGCCCTGTTTTTAATTTCGCCCCGCCAAATGTTTCCATTTGCAATCGTTCGCCAAAACCGCCTAAAAAATTGCAATGAATGATAACCTGAATTAATAATTCGATGATTTTGTCCGATTAATTCAGTTCGTGTATACTTTGAAATTTGACAAAATCGATCATTTACATAGGTGATATTTCCCTTTTGATCTGTAATAGCGACGATACTTGCCTCGTCTAACGAATGTTTAATATCTATCAATTCATTAATGTAATAGGATTGAGAATGCTTATGGTTATGATATTTCAATGGATTAAAGGTTATAAAATAATATAATTGATCTACTAAAATAAATGTATTCACCCGAAGTAAAAGTGAAAAAGCCTCTCCACCTTTTTTGTAGCCCGTTTGTTTAGTTACCATCCCATGTTCGATAGACTCTAAATTAACATTCGGTATAATATCTTTTATACTTTTACCTAACAATTCATTTTCATCATATTCACAATGGTCGTATACTTGTTTGTTAGCAGAAATTACTTCAAAAAACTTGTTTAAAACGAGGGTAGCCTCTGAAGATTCAGTTTGAAGTAACTTGTGCTTATAAATATCCTTTATCGTTTCATCGATGTTTTTTTGCACGTTATCCCAGGTAGAGCTTGGCATCTTTTCGATCCTAGCTGCGGCATTTTTCACAATTTGTTTCTCATTATTTGAAAACTCATATCTATAACGGTTCCCTACTAATAAAGCACCAAGGGGTACAGATTTATACATAATTGGAATGGCATAGGCCGATAATAATTTCTCCGTTAACATGATTGGATAGTCCCTTACCCTTCCTTTTATATCGAAGGGAAAATGTTTAATTTCATAACTGTTATTTGTTGAAATTACATGACCTGCTATACCCTTTCCAAAATGAACGGAAATACGTTTATACATTTCATCCCGATTACCTGAAGCAATTTGCCAGCCAACTTCCAATTGGTCACTACTTAAAAGCGCAAAAGCAACAAAATCACATTTAATCTCTTTAAGTAAATTTTGGCATAGTCGATTTAATGTTTGATGGGAAACATATTCATAGACTTCTACGCAACCTTTAAATTCCATACCCAATTAGTCCCTTCTTTAATGCTAGATTTACAAGTTCGGGTCGAGTGCGCATTTCTAATTTAGTCATTAAATTCCTTCGGTGGGTTTCTACGGTCTTTACACTAATAAATAATTTCTCACCAATCTCCATATTGGAATACCCCTTCGCAATTAATGTGAGAACTTCTTTTTCTCTATTTGATAATTGATTAAAGGAATCAGATCTTCTATCATCATTATGGGCTAAATAATCTTCAAGTAATCGTTTAACGGCTTTGGGGAATAAATAGGCATCTCCTTGATGAATGGCATAAATCGCTTCAATTAGTTCTTGATGGGGCGCGCTTTTTAATACTACCCCTGAGGCACCCGCTTCTAAGGCTCGATATAAATACTCTTCATCCTCATGCATGGTTAAAATTAATATTTCTATATGGGGTAACAACTTTTTTATTTCCGCGGTTGCGGTCATCCCGTCCTTCCCTTGAGGCATACTTAAATCCATCAGGATGATATCCGGTTGTAATTCAGTCGCTTTTTTAATCGCTTCATCACCTTCAGCAGCTTCTCCTACAACTTGAATTTTTGAATGATTATTCAATAAAGTTTTCAAACCCTTTCGTACGACAGTATGATCATCACAAAGAAGAATTGAAATCATAGGAACATCCCCCCTAACCTTCTATGAATCTTAAACTATAACTATACATTTCAGTCTAATTGAATATCCAAGAATTGTCTAACCCTTATCATACGGTTCGCTCCTTCGTATTTGATTTTTCTAAGTCATTGAACATACCAGCATATTGGATAACTTCCCCTGCCTCGTTTGTGACAGAACTGATTGTAAGTAAGCTTAAAAATACTTCCCCATTTTTTCGTTTATTCCATATTTCCCCTTGCCAGGAACCTTCCCTTTCAATCGTTTCCCACAACTGTTTATAAAACTTCTCATTTTGGCGATCTGACTGTAAGATGTTCGGATTTTCCCCAAGGACTTCATCCTTCTCATAGCCAGTTATTTCTGAAAAAGCTTGATTAACAGAAATAATTTTCCCCTTCTTATCGGTAACGACGATCCCTTCAATTGTATGTTCGATAATTTCCTTTACGAAATGAACTTGATCCTTATAGTACATCATAATAACTAAAATCAAACTTGCTAGGGAAACTTGGGATAGGGCCATAAATCCAATAGCATAATGTCCCGTAATAGAAAATAGCACGGATAAAATAATTGGTGGGAAAAATCCACCTAAACCACCTAAGGCCGAGACAATTCCATTAGCAATTCCCGCTTGCTGTTGAAAGTAAGTAGGTACTAATTTAAAAATGACACCATTTCCCAATCCAGCACAAAAGGCAATTGTTAAACAGCCTACTGAATACCAGGTTATTGAAGGTGCAAAAGAAAGTAAAATCGCTGAAAGAGTAATACCACCAAATACATACATAAGGATGATGTGACTGTTCATTTTATCACCAAGCCATCCACCAAGGGGCCTTACCCCAGTTGCGATAATAATAAATCCAGCAGTTCTAAATCCCGCATCTACTTTATCTAAATTAAAATTCTCAACGAGAAAGTTTGGTAAATATACAGTGAAGGCTACAAAGGATCCGAAAGTAATAAAATAAAACAACGAGAGCAACCAAAGTTTGTCATTTTTATAAACTGACTTAATTTGTTCCATTAAGGAAGTTTTTACTTTCGGTTCTTCCTTATCCCCTAAAAAAGCATTTATTAATATAAAAATACCTAAAAGGATCAAATAAACTTGAACGGTTTTCGACCATCCAATTTGAGTAGCTAAAATTGGTGCTCCAAAGGTAGATATAGCTGTACCTAAATTTCCAACACCATAAATACCATTGACAAAGCCATGCCTTTCCTTTGGATAATATTTAGGTAATGAAGTAACTCCAACGGAGAAAACTGCACCAGCTATCCCTAAAAACAAACCACTGATTAGCAGGTCTACATATGTCGTTGCGACACTTAAATAAAATACCGGTGGTAACAAAAGGGCAAAACTAATTAAAAAGATTGCCCTTGCCCCAAGCTGGTTAGTATAATAGCCAATCGGGACCCGCAAAATTGAGCCTAATATAACTGGAAGAGCTGTAACTAAAGCTAATTTATTCGTAGGAATATCAATATCCTCTACTATAAAGGGTAAAAGAGAAGAAATAATTACCCAAATCATAAAGCCTAAAACGAGATTAAAGGTTTGAAGTGGTAGTTGTATTCGTTTTATCAATCATCCTTACTCCTTTCAATAACATAGTGTAAGCGTGATTGTTCGTCGTAAGCTGTCCAAGTATTCTTCGTTGTAGTCATCTTTGCTTCACGCGGTATTGCAAAAAAGTTCATTTCATTAAAATATATTCGTAAATGAGTCTGATTGGGACATAAGGTTACGTGAGAGATTTTCTCCTCTCGTAAGGGTGACTGCGTCGTCCAGGTTTCATCGTAAATCGTTACACCTACATCTTCTGTAATGAAGGGCGTTAAATCCTCAACAGTTAATAAAGCCACTTAATTCACCCTCTCTGTTTAACAAAATACCTTCATATTTCCATCAGAAAAAGTTAATCCTTTCCCCGCTGCCGATCCTTTTTATAAATAAATATAGCGATTGGGAATAAAATTAAATTTAAACTAACGAAAATTAAGGTGTTCACATAATTTTGATAAAAAAACTGATGAACAATATATTTAGCGAAAATAATATTTAAAAACAAAACGAGCACGAGCAGCAGCAAATATTTATGTTTACCTATCATAGGGCTTCATCCTAATTGCATAAATTGTCCCATCTTCAATGCTTAACTCAACCTCTGGTAAAGGACGCCGCGGTGGACCAGCAATGGGAACTCCTGTTTCTGCTTCGAAAATACCGTTATGACAGGGACAAATCATCTCCTTAGACGATTTATCCCAAAAAACAGGACATTCCAAGTGAGTACAGGCGCTTTGATAGGCGACAAATCGTTCTTCAGACAAACGAATCATAATCGCCCCGTTATGTTTAGCAGGATAAGTGAAATCAACAGCATCCCCTATTTGAACGGAATTAACTTTTGCAATTTCCTTCTTCGGAAATTGTTTTTCTCCTTTTCCTAAAAGTTCCTTGGCTGCAACGGCACCCCATGGAAGGGTAGACAGTGCAAAGAGCCCTGAAGAGCCGACTAAGGTTTTCATAAATCCGCGTCGATCAAGTTCGCGTTCCATATTTCGATCGATATTGTGCGTATAATTGTCATCTGGGAAATTAACCTTATTTTTATTTTTATCCGTCATCACAAACCCTCCTTAAAATAACTTTTGCGTTCCTTCTAAAATTCCTGGAAGACTTATTTTAACATTCGTCTCCCCTTCTAAATAAGGCATACTCGTTACCCATTTATCGTTGTTTAAACTATACTTCTCCTTTTTCTCCGCGATTTCCTCATCCGTTAACCACTGGATAGCATTGGCTGGACAGACACTTGCGCACATTGGTGGAATATCCTCCTTCGTCCGATCGATACATAAATCGCATTTGTACATAAGATTTTGTTCCTCATCCATTTTGGGAATCCCGTAAGGACAAGCAATCGTACAATTTTGACATCCGATACATAAATCGACTAAGGCCGATAACACAGCCCCAGTTTCATGAATTTGAATGGCTTGAGCAGGACAACTTCTCGCACAAGCGGGATCAACACAATGGAGGCACATAAGTGGCATGGTTTCCGTACTAACAAAAGGGTCAACATCATAGACAAAATTTCGATTTCTTTCTTCATGGCCCCCACACTGGGTACAAGCGGCTAAACAAGCTCGACAACCGATACAATTTTCAAGTTCCAAATACAACTTCCGAGTTTTCGCCATTATTTAGCACCTTCCTTAGTTGATATTTTTTCTATTTGAGCTGCACAAACCTTATACTCCGGCATTCTTGAAGTTGGATCTAGTCCATCAGTTCCGAGGGTTAATAAGTTAATCGATTCATCATGACCGAAATGATAAGGAACAAAGACCGTATCTTCCCTGATAATTTCGGTAATTTTAACTTTATAAATCGCTTCACCACGTCTCGTAAACAAACGAACTTTTTCGTCGTGTTCAATATTGTATTCTTTTGCTAACTTTGGATGAACCTCTACGTAAGGCTCAGGACACATATCCAGTAAAAACGGAATTCTGCGAGTTTGATTTCCAGACAAATAATGATAAACTACCCGACCATTCGTTAAACGAATTGGATACTCCTCACAAGGCTCTTCAACTGGTGGACGATAAGGTGTCGCATAGAGTTTGGCTCGACCATCAGGGTGGTAAAACCTTTTATCTAAGAACATATAAGGAGTTCCTGGATCTTCCTCATCTTTACAGGGCCAAAAGACACCATCTTGCTTGTCAATCTTTTCCCATGTGGCTCCATAATAATCTGCCACTCCACCCTTAGATGCTAGGCGAAATTCCTCCGCTACATCCTTGGCTGTTTTTAAATGGGAGAAATACTTTCCTTTTCCAAGTCTTTCAGCGATTTCTACTTGAATTTGCCAGTCGGGCTTTGAATTTCCAATCGGTTGTTGGGCTTGATTAATCTTTATAATTCGACCTTCTAAATTGGTCGTTGTCCCTTCATCCTCTGACCAGGTCACAGCGGGAAGAACAACATCCGCAAATTCAGCTGATTCTGATAAAAAGAAGTCAGAACAAACCATGAAGTCCAGTTTTTTCAAAGCTGCTCGAACGTAATTTAAGTTTGGGGCTGAAACGGCCGGGTTTGAACAGAGTAAATATAGCCCACGAATCGTCTTATCATGCATGAGATCAAACATTTCAAAGGCAGAAATCCCTTCAGGAGGCATGTCCTCCGGCTCAATCCCCCAAACTTCCGCTACTTCCTTCACATGCTGTGGATTGTTTATACTTCGGTAACCAGGAAGTAAATCATGCTTTTGTCCGTGTTCTCGACCACCTTGGCCATTTCCTTGGCCAGTAAAGGTTGCTACTCCTGCATAGGGACGACCGATCTTGCCTGTAATAAGAGCCATGTTCGTATAAGCACAAACATTATCTGTTCCCGTTTCCTGTTGTTCAACACCCCGGGCAAACATAACAATCGCATTCGGTGCCTTACCGTAAATTTCAGCAGCCTTGATAATCTTCTCCTTATCCACACCAGTTAAAAAGCTCGTATATTCCGGCGTGAATTCCTTAACAATTTCCTTTAAATTGTCAAATCCGTTAGTGTGATTGTTAATAAACTCTTCATCCGTATAGCCCTTTTCAATTAATAAATGTAAAATACCATTTGCTAAAGCTAAATCCGTACCAGGCATTAAGTCTAAGTGAACGTCCGCCCTTCTGGCTAAGGGTGTTTCCCTCGGGTCAGCTACAACAATATAACCTCCCCTTTCTAAAACATTCCAAACCCTAAACATGGATGTAGGATGACAGTCGGCCGTATTACTTCCGGCAATGAATAAGCAATCTGTTTCATTTATATCCGTCCAGGGAATGGTAGAGCCGCGGTCAACACCAAAGGTTCTTAAAAATCCTGCAGCTGCACTCGACATACAAAATCTTCCATTGTAATCGACATATCTCGTTCCTAAGGCAACCCGAGCAAACTTTCCAGTTAAATAACATTTTTCATTTGTCATCGAAACCCCACTAAAGACCGATAGTGTATCCTTTCCGTACTCTTCTTGTAATTCGGTAAATTTCGAAGCGATAAGATCTAAAGCTTCATCCCAGGTCGCCTCCCGAAAACCTTGATCCGTTCCCTTTAAAGAAGCGTCATCCCGAATTAAGGGATTTAAAATCCGATCCTCATGATTGGTCTGCTGATAGGCAGTCACACCCTTAGGGCACATCTTCCCTAAGGTCGTGGGCCAATCGTAGCGCGGTTCCACACCGATTATTTTATTCTTCTTCGTATCCACTCGCAAATTCATCCCGCACTGCATCCCACAATAGCTACAATGGGTTTTAACAAGTTTCTCATTCGGATGATTTAAATTCTCTATATCCCGGTAAAACTTATCCTTTAGCATCTTGATTTGCCTCCTTATGTTCGATTAAATGAGTCGGTGTTCCTGAAAATCTAGCAATTCTATATTTTCTCTTACAGGGTAAACACATTTCCGCTAAATGAAATCCTTCTTCCATTTCAAAATTAATATTATTAACCGCAAGCACCTGCTTTACATCCTCTGCCTGCTCCGTCGACACATAGGTCTCACCGCAAACCTTACATTCAAAAGGATCCTTTTCCATGTAATGTTCGCGATAGTTTTTAGCAAAAACACTAACAGGTCGGAAGGGAAAGTGAGCTAGTTTTCCAAAGGGTAAATATAGTAAAGTAATAATTACCGAGAATTCATGAATAAGAGATAAGGTTGGGTGACCTGCTCCTGCTAAAAACAAATTTACAAAGGGAAGAGCTAGGCCAGTAATACTAATAAATAATAGTAAATGTAAAGGTAGGAAGTCATAAAAGTAAGTTTGTTCTGCTCGGGCCTGCATGTTTTTAATCCGGCGATAAATGGCCATAGAAACCCCAGCAATAACCATAAAAGAAGTTAAATTTAATGTGTTAGAAAAAAGCAACATCATCAATCCATCAGATTTGATCTGCATAATATTTATTCCTAAAAATACAACCGAATAATATCCATTCGTTTCCATAGTGAAATACATCCACCCAAAAACTAAAGGGAAAGTTACTAAACTAGCTAAGATACAGCCCATGCCGATCAGAAAATGTTGGGTCCAACGATACCAACCACGATTGTAAATAAAATTGTAAGAAACTAAATGATTCACCGCAGTTTTCGGTGTTGATTTATTAAAAAGTAACCTAAAGCCCTTTTTAATAAATATTTTCGTCGGCGGCCTATCCGCCCAAGCCAAGTATCGATACAAAAATCCACCAATAAAAACGAAAGTACCAACGGCGTAACCGTATAAATTTAAATCAAGTTGCGTAAATTTCCTCGTCGTAATAAAGGATAAAAGAACGAGCCCACTAATAATAAAAAATAAATACTTTGCCAATCTAGAAGCAAAAGCCCGATCAAGAAGACCTTCTGCATGTATCTTTGTTGAAGCCGTTTCATTCATAATTTATCCTCCCTTAATATTCAATGTAACTTAAGCCTATCTAAGATTAGTAACAAGAACAATCAGGGAATTCCCTGATTTTCGTGATTTATCGCGTAAAACTAATTAAAAAGAAGGATTTTCCCTTTTATAATAGAAATTCTTATATAATTCATCAAAAACATATTTCAATGAAAAAATTTGTCAGGAACTCATTTGACAAAATAGCCTTTAGTTCTTATTGAAACAGCCCTTTTAGCCCCTTACAATAAAGGTGAAGATATAAAATTTTAAAACTAAAAGGAGGATGTACAATGGATCAAAACAAAGGATTTCGAAGTAAAGTTCAACGTTTTGGTGGTTATCTAAGTAGTATGATTATGCCGAATATCGGAGCTTTTATCGCTTGGGGAATTATTACAGCCCTATTTATTCCCGATGGATGGCTCCCAAATGAGCATTTAGCTGAAATGGTCGGACCGATGATTACATTTCTACTCCCCCTGTTAATTGGCTTTACAGGCGGTAGAATTGTATATGATATTCGTGGTGGTGTCGTTGGTGCAACTGCTACAATGGGGGTAATCGTTGGTGCTGATATTCCCATGTTTTTAGGAGCAATGGTCATGGGACCGCTAGCTGGATACTTAATGAAAAAAATCGATGAATTATTTTTAAATAAAATTCGTTCCGGCTTCGAAATGTTATATAATAACTTCTCAGCAGGAATTTTAGCTGCCATTTTAGCCATGATTGCTTCTCTAGGAATCGGACCAATCGTCGGAAGTTTAAATAAAGTTTTAGCAAGCGGTGTTCAAACTGTTATTGATGCTGGATTAATTCCTCTTGCAAGTATAATTATTGAACCTGCTAAAGTCTTATTTTTAAATAATGCTATTAACCATGGAATTTTAAGTCCAATCGGAGTTGAACAAGTAACCCAAACAGGAAAGTCTATTCTTTTCCTTTTAGAAACGAATCCAGGGCCTGGCCTAGGTATTCTTTTAGCCTTTATGATTTTCGGTAAAGGTGCTTCAAGAAGCTCTGCCCCCGGAGCGGCTATCATCCATTTTCTAGGGGGTATTCACGAAATTTACTTCCCCTACATTTTAATGAAACCACAGTTGCTTTTAGCCGTTATCGGCGGTGGAATGAGTGGTGTCTTTGTCTTTAACCTATTTGATGCAGGTCTACGAGCGACAGCTTCACCAGGAAGTATTATCGCCGTTCTAGCAATGACAGAAAGAAATAGCTACGTCGGAGTTGTCCTAGGAGTGATTGTTGCAATTGTAATCTCCTTCTTAATCGCTTCCTTTATTTTAAAAACAAGTAAGGATAGTGAAAAAGATTTAGAAGAAGCCAAAAAGAAAATGTCTACTATGAAGGATAAGAAGGATGAAAAGATGGGTACAATAAAAACTGCAAAAGAATTAAATAAAATTATCTTTGCCTGTGATGCGGGAATGGGATCAAGTGCCATGGGTGCCTCCTTACTCAATAAAAAGTTAAAGGATGAAGGTATTGATATAATTGTAACAAACTCCGCCATTAATGACATTCCAGAAGACGCTGATATCGTCATTACCCATCATGACTTAACCGATCGTGCAAAAACAGTTCGCCCATCGGCAGAGCATATTTCCGTAGAAAACTTCCTAAACAGTCCTAAGTATGATGAGCTAATTGACCGATTAAAATAAAGCTTATTTTTCTTAAAGGAGGTGGTGGATTTGTTTGTTACATCTCGAGAAAAGAAAATATTATCACTCTTATTCGATGCAAAAGACTCTATTACGATTAAAGAAATTGCATCAAATTTAAACATTAGTGAAAGGACCATTCATAGGGATCTTAAACATGTCCAAACTACCTTAAAGAAATTTAATCTAGAAATAGAAAGAATCCAAGGGGTAGGCCTTCGACTAAAGGGATCTACCCAGCAAAAAAAGAAATTCAAAAACATAATGAACGATTTCACGCAAATTGACTTTACACCACGGGAGAGACAATCGATTATTTTATCCGCCCTATATCAAGCAAGGGAACCTATTAAAATCTTTACCCTAGCTAACGAACTAAAGGTGACAACCGCAACAATTAGTAATGATTTATCTCTCCTCGATAAAAGATTGCAATCCTTTCATCTACAATTAATCCGAAAAAGGGGTCTTGGAGTTGAATTAGTAGGCGAGGAAATTAATAAAAGAAAGGCAATTAGCCATTTAATCTCCGATTTCTTCGACCCCTTAGAATTTATTTCAAAAGCAAAAAAGAAGGTCTTACAAGAAGAAAGGGA
>Ga0079225_10001311_pt1 | contig 13899 bp, 13 predicted proteins | sample Poulit2012_FD_76344 | JGI IMG/M metagenome (GOLD analysis project Ga0079225, IMG submission 76344) | Agricultural soil microbial communities from Georgia to study Nitrogen management - Poultry litter 2012 | ecosystem: Environmental > Terrestrial > Soil > Agricultural land | place: USA: Georgia...
AACAGGTCGATCATGCCGACCAGCCACCCGGCGAACGCCGTCGTCATGAACAGGCCGATTTTCGTGCTGTACAGCGGCACGCCGACCTGACGAGCGCTGTCGGCCTTGCCGCCGACGGCGAAGATCCAGTTGCCCGCGCTCGTCCGCAACAGGATCCAGGTCGCGAGCACCGTGACCGCGATCCACCAGACGACGGAGATCGTCAACGTCGCCCCGCCGGGAATGGATATCTCCGAGGCGAAGACGGGCTCGATCGAATCGAAGTACGGGACGTCGCGCATGCCCTGCACGGCGACACCACCGATGATCGCCTTGACCAGCGCGAGGTTGAGTCCTTGCAGCACGAAGAACGTGCCGAGCGTGACGATGAAGCTCGGAAGGCCCGTACGCATCACGATGGTGCCGTTGACGGCGCCGATCGCCAGCGCGAGAACCAGCGCCACGAGCACCGCGACCCAGACGTTCAAGCCGTAGTGTGTCGTCAACACGCCGACCGTGAGCCCGGTCGTGCCGATCATGGTGCCGGTCGACAGGTCGAACTCGCCGCCGATCATCAGCATCGCGACGCCGACGGCCATGATCCCGATGCGCGCCGACGACTCCGTCCAGTTCGCCACGCCCGCATCGGTGAGGAACGTGCTGGTGTACAGCGCGAAGAACGCGAACACGACGAACGCGGCGACGGCGGCGCCGACCTCCGGCCGGCGCAGCACGCGTACCAGGGTGGTCGCACCGCCGAGGCGCTCATCGGTGGTGGTCGTTGTTGCGGTCATCGTTCAGCGAGTGCCGTTCTTCGCGTACTCGAGCACTTCGTCGGCGTTCTCCTCGGTGACCAACGCCGGACCCGAGTACACCGGCTTGCCGCCGCCGATCTCGTTGCCGTTGATCGCATACAGGTAGAGGAACTGCACGCCGAGGTAGCCCTGGGTGTACGGCTGCTGATCCACCGCGAACGCGACGTTGCCGTCCTGGATCTGCTCGATGAGGTCCTCGGACAGGTCGAACGTCCCGATCTGGACGTTGCCGTTGGCTCCGTCGACGGCCTGCACGGCACCGAGCGCGACCTGAGCGTTGAGGGCGAGTACGCCGTCGATCGAGTCGTCTGCCTGCACGGCCGACTGGATCTGGTTCTTCGCCTTCGAGGTGTCGGCGCCGTCGACCTGGAGGTTCTGCATCGCGCCGTTGAAGGTCTTCTGAGCACCCGCGCACCGCTGCTCGAGTCCGGTGTTACCCGCCTCGTGGATGACGCAGATCAGCTTCTTCGCGCCGAGCTCGTTGAACTTCTCGCCCGCGGCCTCGCCGGCGATCGTCTCGCTTTGGCCGACGTGGGTGATCGCGCCGAACTGCTTCGACTCCTGGATACCGGAGTTGATGGTGATGACCGGGACTCCGGCGTCGATGGCGGCCTTGACCGACTTCTCGAGCCCGTCGGGGTTCGCCATCGAGACGACGACTCCGTCGACGTCCTCGGCGACAGCCGCGTCGACGAGCTCGGCCTGCTTGGTCACATCGGGGTCGGAGTTGTACTCGACGTCGACGCCCAGGTCTTCGCCTGCCCTGTCGGCGCCGGACTTGACGACGCTCCAGAACGCGTCATTGGGCGCACCGTGGGTCACCACGGCGACCTCGAGGTCGAGGTCCTCCGCGGACTCGGCTCCCTCGTCTTCCTGGCCGGTTCCGCTGCACGCGGTCAATGTCAGGGCGGCCGCGGCAGCGACGGCAGCGATCCTCAGGGTTTTCATGGCAGGCGTACTCCTCGTGGGTTCGGCGCGCTATCGGCGCACATGCGAAAGGTAGACGACGCGGTCCTCCGCGCGCGACATTTCGCAGGCTTCGGCAATGTAGAAGGCTTCCAATGCGTCGCCCGGCGTGCACGGCGATGCGCCGCCGTCGCGGGCGAGTCGCACGAACGACTCGAGCTCGGCGGCGTACGCTCCGGCGAAGCGCTCGGGGAACGCGGTGTAGGCGGGGCCGGATGGAAACGACACTCCCGGCTCGGTCGAGCGCAGGGGCGTCTGGTCGTCGAGACCCGTACTCACCGAACCCTCGGATCCGAACGCTTCGAGCCGGATGTCGTACCCGGCGGCGTTGTAGCGAGTGACGGAGACGGTCGCGAGCGCGTCGTCGTCGAAGCGCAACGTCGCGGCGGCCGTGTCGACATCTCCGTATTCGGTGAAGAACTCCGCGCCGCGATTCGAGCCCGTCGCGTACACCGAGGCGACCTCGCGACCGGTGACCCAGCGCAGGCTGTCGAAGTCGTGCACCGCGCAGTCGATGAAGATGCCGCCGGAGCCCGCGACGTACTCCTCCGGCGGCGGTGCGGGATCGAGCGTCGTCGAACGCAGCGTGTGCAACCAGCCGAGACGGCCGGAGGCGATTTCGTCGCGCGCGGCGACGTACCCCGGATCGAACCGACGCTGGAAGCCGATCTGGACGGGCACGTCGGCGTGCTCGATCGCGGCGATGACCGCGAGCGTGCCGGCGACGTCGGGTGCGACCGGCTTTTCGCAGAAGACGGGAATGCGCTGCTCCACCGCCTGCACGATCATCGCCGGATGTGTATCGGTGGGCGATGCGATCACCAGTCCGTCCAACGGCTCGGCGAACAACCGCTCGACAGTCTCGACGGAGTCGATCTGCGCCTTGTCGGCAATGGCGCGAGCGCGTGCGTCGTCGGCGTCGGCGACGACGACCGAGACATCGTCGAGCCGTGCGAGGATCTCCGCATGCATCGCGCCGATCCGGCCCGCGCCAACGAGTCCGATCCTCATGCTGCCTCCGTCGCATCGTTCACGGCAGGCCGGCGCAACGCGCGGCCCCGGCGACACCAGTGTGGGTGGCCTCACATTGCCATGTCAAGCATTTGTTAGGACATATTGACGTAGAAACATATCGATTCCGTAGACTGCCGCGTAGCAACGGCGTCGAGCCCGGAGGATCGCATGGTGAACGAACCGCGCATCACGCTCGACCGATCGAGTCCGGTTCCGTTGTACTTCCAGGTCGCCGAGCAGCTCGAGGCGGCCATCATCGACGGAACGCTTACGGCAGGCGATCGGATCAGCAACGAGGTCGCGCTCGCACACGACCTCGGCCTGTCGCGGCCGACGATGCGCCAGGCCATCCAGGTTCTGGTCGACAAGGGCATGTTGGTCCGCAAGCGCGGTGTCGGCACGCAAGTCGTCCACGGCAAGATCCGTCGATCCGTCGAGCTGACCAGCCTGTACGACGACCTGAACGCCGCGGGACAGAAGCCCAACACCGAGGTCCTCGGTATCGAGATCACCTCGACGACCGAGGAGATCGCGCACGAGCTCCAGGTCTCCCCCGGCGAACCCGCGTGGTCGGTCGAACGCATCCGCTACGTCGGCTCCGAACCGCTCGCGCTCATGCACAACTACCTGCCCGCCGAGGCGATCGACCTCAACGCCGTCGACCTCGAGGCGCATGGGCTGTACGAGTCGCTGCGGCGTACGGGCATGCACATGCGGGTCGCCCAGCAGCGCATCGGCGCACGCCGCGCCGAAGCCCGCGAGGCGCGCCTGCTCGGAGAGAAGCGCGGCGCTCCCCTGCTGACCATGCGGCGCACCGCGTACGACGACGCAGGGCGGGTGGTCGAGCACGGTACCCATGTCTACCGCCCCGACCTGTACTCCTTCGAGGTCACCCTGGTCGACCGTTAGCAGCTCGTGTGTCGCTCTACTCCGCGCGGCGCGTCGTGAACCGTGACGAGATCGGAGTGGGCTCGCGCAGACGTGAACGCAGCGGCGCATTGCGCGTGGAGGTACGCGGCGAGCGACGACGCCGACGACGGCGCAACGCCCGCGACATGTCCGCGGCGCCGATCATCCCGGCATCGGGGCCGAGATGCGCCCGTACGATCCGCGCCTCTGCCCGGTAGCCGCGCCCGGTGAGCGAGCGCCGGAACGCCTCACGTGCGGGCTCGATCAACAGCTCGTTGGCCTCCGAGACGCCGCCTCCGATGACGAACAGCCCGCTGTCGAGTGCGGCGGCCAGCCCGGCGATCCCGACTCCGAGCCAGTCGCCGACCTCGGCGAGCAGCGCAATCGCCTCCGGGTCGCCCTCACGCGCCACCTCGCTGACTAACGGCCCGGTGATACGCGACGGCTCGCCGCCGGCCTTCGCCAACAGCTGGTGCGCGAGCGGCGAGTTGCCTTCGGCCAGGATCCGCGCCTCGCGTACGAGAGCGTTGCCGCTCGCGTACTGCTCCCAGCAGCCACGGTTGCCGCACTCGCAGCGGTGCCCCTGCGGCACGACCTGCATGTGCCCGAACTCGCCTGCCAGACCCCATCGCCCGCGGTGTAGCTGACCGCCGACGACCAACGCGCCACCGATACCGGTGCCGAGCGTGATGCAGACGAGGTCCTCCTCGTTCTGCGCGGCACCGAAGCGCCACTCCGCCCACGCCGCGGCGTTCGCGTCGTTGTCGACGAGCACCGACAGGCCGATGCGGCGGTTCACCGCGTCGCGTAGCGGCTCGTTGCGCCAGGCCAGATGCGGCGAGAACAGCACCGTCGAGCGGGTCGCGTCGACGAACCCGGCGGCGCCGATGCCGACGGAGGTGACGTGATGGTTCGACCGGAGCTCGTCGACGACCTCGACGATGGTGTTCAACACCTCCTGTGGGCTCGTCGTCGGTGTCTCGCGACGGGCCCGGGCGCGTACGCGTCCGTCCAGATCGACGACACCGGCGGCAACTTTGGTGCCGCCGATGTCGATCCCGATCGCTAGTCGTTCAGCCATGATGTGTTCCCCCTGTTTCGGTCACGGTACCCGCGTGAGGTCGGCGGCACCGATGAGTCCTGCCTCGTTACCGAGAGTAGCCAGCCGGAGTTCGGCATGCGGGCGGCTCGTTCCCGCGGAGAGGTGTCGGATGAACCCGTCGTGCACCGAGTTCATCAGCAGGTCGCCGGCCGCCGCGACACCCCCGCCGATCGCGATGGTCGTCGGATCGAGTACCGACGCCAGCGAAGCGAGCCCTTGTCCGACCCAAGACCCGACATCGGAGATGAGATCGATCGACAGCGGGTCGCCCGCACGCGCGGCTTCGGTCACCATCGGACCCGTCACAGCCTGGGGGTCACCGCCGGCCAGGTCCGCCAGGTAGGTGGCGGCCTCCATGCCCACCCGGATCCGGTCCTCGGCCTCCCGTACGAGCGCATTGCCACTACCGTACTGCTCCCAACATCCGTACTGGCCGCACCCGCACCGGATGCCGGCGGGCACGATACGCAGGTGTCCGACCTCCGCGGCCACACCGAAACCGCCGCGGAACAACTGCCCGTCGTGGATGACCCCGGCCCCGATACCCGTGCCGATCGTCACGAGCAGCAGGTTGTCGACGTCACTGCCCGCGCCGAAGCGGAACTCCCCCCACGCCGCGGCGTTCGCGTCGTTCTCCACGATGACCGGAAGGCCGACGTACGCGTGTACACGGGATGCGAGCGGCTCCGCCGACCAGTCGATGTTCGGCGCGAACAGCACCGTCGAACGAGACGCATCGACGAACCCGGCGGCACCGATACCGACTGCCTCGACGTCATGATCCGTACGCAACGTGCCCACGAGATCGGCAACTGCGGCCGCGAGCTCGGCGGGGTCGGTCGCCGGGGTGTCGCGAAGATCGTCGGCGATGATGCGACCCGACTCGTCGACCACACCGGCAGCGATCTTCGTACCGCCGATGTCGACGCCGATCGTCAGTCCCATTTCTCGTCCTCCGACAGGTTGATGTTCTCGACAGGTGAGTCACGCCTGTCCGGCTCGGGTTGCGGGGTGGTCATGCCGTCGAGCAACCCCCGGGCTGCCGCAGCCAGCGATGCGGCCGACGACGCGAGATGGTCACGGACCTCGGGACTCGTCGAGCGTACGAACGCGATCGCCTGACACACCGGACACACCTGGCAGGCGGCCGACCCGTTCGCGATGTGGGCGGTGTGGTCGGGGCCATCGGATGCGGGCTCGGTTCCATGGTCGCCGTCTCTCTCACCGGCCACGCCGTCGTCGGCGGTCTGGTCGGCCAGGCCCGACACGACGCCCATCAGCTTCGCCAGCTCTTCGGCCAGGCTGCCGACCGGCTCGCCGCTGTGGTCAGTCATTGCTTCCCTCCGCATCGGCTACGTCGCCCGGCGCGGAGGAGAACCGCACCTCGAGGCGTCCGTCGATCACCCGCGCCTTGTGGATGTCGAGCCGGGTGAGCATCGCGGGCAGCGCAAGCACGCGCCGGTACGACCCGACTGTCACGACCAGGTCGCCCCCGTGACGCGCCAACTGCACATTGCCGGTGTCAGCCAGGGGCAGCGCGAGCCGCAGGTCGATGCGGTCGCCGTCGCGAGTCACGGTCATCGGCTCGCCTGCGGGCTCGGCGAACGGGTCGTCGCCGCCGTAGATCTGCGACCCGAACTCCATCAGCGCGGCCGGCCCCACCGGCTCCGCGGCGCGATAGGCAGCGCGCCACACCGGCAACGGAGCAAACGAACGGTCGACCTCGACCAGTCGATCGCGCTGTGCATCGACCCAACCCCGCCGCCACGCGTCGGCGCCGCCATCGGGAAAGACACGGTTCGCGACGACGCCGTCGACTCGGTAGCCGTACAGGGACAGCGTCGTGAACGTCCGCCGTGCCTCCGCGAGCACCACCGACTCCGGCGTCAACACGAGGCGTACGGAGCTGCCCGGGCCGACGAGGAGGTCGTGGACGTCGCCCAGATCGGCATGCAGCCGCTCGATCGCATCGAAGACATCGGCGCGCGGCATCGGTACGCCCGCGGCCTTGGCGAGCAGCGGGCGGAGCGCCGTCACGACACGGCGCTCCGTCGGGAAGACGCGGTCCATGTACCACGCAAGCGCTTCGGGAAGAGCGAGCAGGCGAAGCGTCTCGGCGGTCGGAGCGCAGTCGACGATCACGAGGTCCCACCGGCCAGAGGCGACCTGGTCACGTAGCTCCAACAGCGCGAGGACTTCCTCGGCTCCCGGCAGTACGGTGAGCTCCTCGGCCGCGATCGGATCGACCCCGGACGCGTCGAGAACGGTCCGCAGGTAGTTCTGCACCGTCGACCAGGATCGCTCGAAACGCTGCTGGGCGTCCACCTGCTGCACCCAGACGTACGAGTCGACCTCGACCGGCTCGGCACCGACAGGACACCCGAAGGCATCGGCGAGCGAATGCGCCGCGTCCGTCGACATCACCAGCGTCTTCAACCCGCTGCGGCCGGCGAGCGTCGCAGTACCGGCGGCGGCCGTCGTCTTACCGACGCCGCCCTTGCCGGTGAACAGGATGACTCGCACAACCGAAGAGGCTACAGGCACCGCAACTGTGCCCGCCTGCCCGGCGTCGAGCCGGCGGGGGCAGATGGGCACGGCCGCTACGTCATTCGGGCTGCTCGACCCGCTTCTTGAGTCCCTTGAGCGCCGTGTCGATGATGACCTTCTCGGCCTTGCGTTTCAGCATCCCGAGCAGCGGGATCGACACCTGCACCTCGAGGCGGTACGTGACCCGGGTGCTCTCCGAGCCGAGCGGTGAAAGCACGTAGGCACCGTCCATCGCACGTAGCATCTTGCCCGGCTCATCGAGCTCCCAGGTCACCTGCTTGTCGCCATCCCAGACGTATGCCAGCGCGTACTCGTCGCGGATGGGACTCGCGTCGAGGACGAAGCGAACCCGTCGCGCCCTCCCCGAGTCGAGGGTCTCGAGGACCTCGGTCTCCTTGACGCCGGTCGCCCACTGCGGGTACGAGCCGAAGTCTGCGACCACATCCATGATCGCGCCGGGCGCCGCGTCGACGACGATGTCGCTGGTGGTCTGGTCGGCCATCGCTTCCTCCCGCTCTCGGTGCTCGGTGAGCGACCCTACTCTCCCGCCGGCACGCCGCGTGGCGTCCCGGGTGCACGTCCGGCCTCCAACGTGTCCTTCAGCCCCATCACGTGCCTCTTGATGGTGACCGCGTAGCGATCCAGCCGGCGCGCGCTCAATGGTGTGCGCCCGACGGGGTCGACCTGCCAGAACACGTGTACGACAACGGCATCGGCCCACTCCTCGAGCCACACTTCGGCGCTTCCGGTGAACTCCCCTTCGACCGCCCAGCGTTTACCGGGGGGGGCCGCGGTCGTCGATGCACCGCAACCGCGCCCCGGGGATACGCGCATGCCACCACGCTTCGTCGCACAACACCGCGCGTACATCGGCCACGGAGGCGACGACGACGTTCTCATCGGTGATGTCGAGCATGGTCGAACGTCCCACGGGCGGCTCCTTCGACGAGCGATCGGGTAGTGACGATAACCTGCAAGTCGGCATCGCAGTACCGACGGCCGCCACGACCACCACGGAGGAGCAGTTGCGCGCCTACGCCTCACCCCCGACGTACCGGGTTCCCGAGAAGGGCAACCTGACCGACGACGTCGTACGTGCGGGCCTCGACCGGCCCGACTCCGTCGCATTCGGCCGGTCGTCTGCAGATGGCTGGGTCGACATCACCGCCGCCGAGTTCGAACGTCAGGTGAAGGCCGTCGCCAAGGGCCTACTGGCAGCCGGTGTCGCGATCGGCGACCGGGTCGGTCTCCTCAGCCGCACCCGGTACGAATGGACGCTGCTCGACTACGCGATCTGGTGGGTCGGCGCCGCGACCGTGCCGATCTACGAGACCAGTGCACCTTCGCAGATCGCCTGGATCCTCAGCGATTCCGAAGCGGTCGCGTGCATCGTCGAGACCCGCGAGCACGTCTCACGCGTGCACGAGGTACGCAAGGACATCGAGACGCTCGACAACCTGTGGAGCCTCGATGACGGTGCGATCAAGGCGCTGGAGACGCTGGGCTCCGACGTCGACGACGAGACGCTCGAGACCCGGCGTACGGCGGTGACGCCCGATTCGCTCGCAACGGTCATCTACACCTCGGGCACGACCGGACGCCCGAAGGGTTGTTGCCTGACCCATGCGAACTTCATGTTCGAGCTCGGCGTCGCGACCCAGCTCCTCGACGAGCTGTTCGATGTCGAGGGCGCCTCCACGTTGCTGTTCCTCCCGCTCGCGCACGTCTTCGCCCGGATCATCCAGGTGGGCTGCATCCGCTCGGGCGTACGCATGGGGCACACCGCCGACGTACGCGACCTCCTCGTCCACCTCGAAGACTTCAAGCCGACGTTCATCCTGGCCGTACCGCGGGTGTTCGAGAAGGTGTTCAACGGCGCGAGCCAGAAGGCCCACGCCGACGGCAAGGGAGCGATCTTCGATCGTGCGGTCGAAGCGGCGATCGCGTACAGCAAAGCGCTCGACGGGCGCCGCGTACCACTCACGCTCCGCGTCAAGCATGCCGTGTTCAACCGGCTCGTGTACGCCAAGCTCCGTGCTGCGCTCGGTGGAAGAACCCAGTACGCCGTCTCCGGCGGTGCGCCGCTCGGCGAGCGGCTCGCGCACTTCTTCCGGGGCATCGGCGTACCGGTGCTCGAAGGGTACGGGCTGACGGAGACGACCGCAGCGCTCTCGGTCAACCTGCCCACGGAGATCAAGATCGGTACCGTCGGCCGGCCCATCCCCGGCACCGAGGTCAAGGTCGCCGAGGACGGCGAACTCCTCTTTCGCGGGGGCCAGGTGTTCGGCGGGTACTGGCGTAATGACGAGGCGACAGCCGACGTACTCGAGGACGGCTGGTTCCACTCCGGCGACATGGGCGAGATCGACGAGGAGGGGTTCGTCCGCATCACCGGGCGTAAGAAGGAGATCCTCGTCACCGCGGGCGGTAAGAACGTCGCACCGGCGGTGATGGAGGACATCGTGCGCTCTCATCCGCTGGTCAGCCAGTGCATGGTCGTCGGCGACGGAAAGCCGTTCATCGCGGCGCTCATCACGCTCGACTCCGAGTACATCGAGGACTGGGCGCCGGCGAACGGAAAGCCGACCGACCTCGCGACGCTGGCCGAGGACGAGACCGTACGCACGCAGATCCAACGAGCCGTCGACGACGCGAACGCGGCGGTGTCGCGTGCGGAGTCGATTCGCAAGTTCACCATCCTGCCGCTCGACTGGACCGAGGAAGCCGGTCACATCACCCCGACTCTGAAGCTCAAGCGCAACGTCGTCATGCGGGAGTTCCGCGACGACGTCGATGCCCTTTTCGACTGAGATCCCAACAGCAGAGTCGGCCAGAGACGTATCAGCGCGGGGCCGCGGCCCAGTCCCGCAGATAGCGACGCCAGTCCGCGGTGATCTCGTCGATTCCGACGCCGAACACCTTCTGCGCGGCGACGTCGACCGCACGGCCATGCAGCACCTGACGGTAGAAGCGACCGATCGTCGCATCGTCGTAGACCTCGCCGAGCATCCGAAACACCATCCACGCGCCCTCGTACGTCGCACCCAGCCGTGGACCCGATGCCGAGAACACCTCATCGGAAGGAAGGTGGCGAGGCGGACCGTTCTTGCGTACGCGGGCGAGCATCCGCGACGCACTACGCGTCGGGCTCAGCGCGTCGTCGATCATCGCGACGTAGTCGGCGTACCCCTCGGTCACCCACAGCGGCGCGACGGCGGACACGGCACCCGTCACCTCGTGCGTCGCCTCGTGGGTGAGCACGATCTGGGCGGCACGCGGGTTCATCGACGTGAAGACATCGGGATTGAGGACCACGGCGATCGGGGCCTTCGACGGGGACGACCCGTCCAGCGAGCTCGTCGTCGCCGCCAGCTGGTCGATCCGGGACTCGTCCATGCCGGTGATGTTGGCGCTCTCGCCTCCGTCGCTGGGCAGCACGACGAACAGATCCCGCCGCGGCTTTCCGTACACCTCGCGTACCGCGGCCCCGGCACGTACCATCATCGTCTGCAGCTTGGGCTCCTCGCTGCCGCCATTGATCCGCACGATCGTCGCGTTGTCGCGGCGCAGTACGTTGAGCGCGCCTTCGAGCCAGATGGGCATCGGCTCGTTCAGCGGCTGCGTGCTCTCGATGGCGAGCCCGTTCTCGATCATGCGAACGTCGAACAGCACCCGCACCGGCTCCGTCGGCTGGCGCGGCAGCCCCGACGCCGCGCCGGGCACCCAGCTCACCTCGACCGGCACGTTGGATGTGCCGTCCGGGACGACCTGCATGTCGGAGAAGTCACCGGTACGCGGTTCGAAATCGATGCGCTTGACGCCGAGCTCGTTCAGGCTGTCATAGGTCTGCGCGCCCCAGCTCTGGGCCGCGGGAGTGGTGCCGGCGGCCGAGACGAACGCGTCCCGGTTGCGCTCGTTCCAGGCCCGCTCGAGGCGGTCGGTCGCCACCTGGATCCGTGACTCGTGATCGTCGTCGCCGGCGCTCCCGGTCGACGAGGACTCACTGGTCGGTGTCGTAGAGGTGTTCGAATCTCGCTGTTGCCAGACGATGAGTCCGAGGACGATCACGGCAACGACGAGAAGCGCCCAGATGTTTGCCGCACGGAGCGCACGTACGGTTGAACCCACGCCCCCGAGTGTAGAAGACTCCGCCCGAGGTGGCGCGACCTTCCGGGCGTGACGCGCAACACCCACCCGTCGCGCCGTTGCGCGACGGGTAGAGCGGGGCTACCGGATCAGGCGACCCGACGTACGGTGGTGATCGGCATCGAGTTGACGTCGACGATTTCGACCGACGAACCCGGATGCGGTGCGTGGATCAGCATCCCGCCGCCGAGGTAGATGCCGACGTGGCTGATCGGGCTGTAGTAGAACACCAGATCGCCCGGCGACATCGACGAGGTCGAGACCGAGGTGCCGACACCGGCCTGTGAGCCCGACGAACGCGGCAGTGCGATGCCGGCCGCGGCGTACGCCTGGCTGGTGAGCCCGGAGCAGTCCCATGAGTCCGGACCGGCCGCACCGTAGACGTACGGCTCACCGAGCTGGTCCTTCGCGAACGCGATCGCCTGCGCCGCGGCACCCGAGGCGTTGGTCTGGCCCGGGTCGGTGCCACCGTCGCTGCTGCCGCCGTCGCTGCTGCCGCCGTCGCTGCTGTCGCCTCCAGTGTTGTCGGCGCCGTCGCTGCTGTCGCCCCCGTTGCCGCCGTCGGTGCCGTCTCGATCACCGTCGCGGCTCGGCTCGTCGCTGCCGCCGGAGTTCTGCAGGATCTGCCGACGCTGTTCGGCCTCGAGATCGGCCAGTAGCGCCTCGGCCTTGTCGGCCTTGTCCTGGACCTCGGATTTCTCCTTGGCCATCTTGTCCTTGGCGTCCTTGATCGAGGAGAGCTGCTCCTCGAGCTGGCCCTGACGGGTTTCGAGCTCGCTGGAGGTCGACGTGTACTGCGCGAGCATGTCGCTCTGCGTCGAGTTGTAGGCCTGGATGGCGGTGAGGCCGTTGATGAACTGTTCCGGGTCCTCGCTGCTGAGCAGCTGTCCGGCCGTGCCGAGCGGCGAGTCGGTCGCGTCGGCGACCAACGCCTGGGTGACCCGCTGCTTGATCTTCTTGAACTTGCCGCGCTGCTCGCGAACGTCCTTGCGGGTCGCCTTCAGGTCTTTTCGCGTCTCGGTCACCTGGTCGATGAGGGTGAGGTACCGCTCGTTCGCCTGCTCCGCCTCGTGGTGCAGACGTCCGACACGATCCTTCACCTCCGACAGGCTCGGGTCGTCGGGCGAGGCAACGCTCGAGGGAGCGCCGGTGATGGTGAGTCCTGCGACGAGGGCGGCGCACACGACGACGGCGGCGCGGCCCCGGTTGAAACTGCGCTGGCCAGTCCGCACGAGGGACGGTCCCCTTTCCTCGACGCCTACCGGGTGAGCTGACGGGTTCGGGCCAAGGAGTGCCCTACGGCGCCATCAGTTTCGACGCCGATTCACCCCAATTACCTTGGTTCCCCGGCTCCGGCTCGTGACTTCCCGCACTCGCCGGATTAGGCGGCGCCTCCGCGCCTTCCTCGGTTGGAAGACTCTCACGGAGCACGCAAGCGCCTACTGTAGCGACACGTACGACACAGATCAACGAGCCTCGGGGGCAGTGTCACGCGGAATCGGGAACAGCGCCCTCAACCGGGGTCACCAGGCGCAACGGCGGCACCAGACCGGACGCGGACAGCGCATCGAGCGCTTCCTGCTCCTCCTGGTCGATGCGAACGCCCTGGGGCGGACCGCCGAGCAGGACGGTGACGACACAGTCGCCACACGCATCTCCACGTACCAGGCAGCTGTCGCAGTCGATCGTGATCGGATCAGCGTGATCGGTCATGGCTCCTCCGTTCCGCCGGCCGTCGGGGAAGTCACGACCGGCAACTCACGAAGAACGCTAGGCGCCGCCACTGACAACACCGACGACACCGCCGCGCGCAGCGGGTCAACGTCCGCTCATCAGCGCGACCAGTGCCTGTGACGTCGCCGGCCGCGCCCCCTCGCGGCGCGCGTGGGAGGCGATCTCGGCATCGTTGGAGACCACGACGATCGGTCGGCCGGTGGGTTCGGCGCTGACCAACCGCGCGATGACGTCGTCGGCGGTCACCCCCGCCGGGCTGAACCGCACCCGGACCCCGCGAGCGCTCGGTGGTGATGCCGCGACCTCCGCACCGTCGAAGACGACCGTCACCTCCGCCGATGTACGGGCGGCGACACCGGCCAGCTCGGAGACGAGTCGCGTGCGCTGGCGGTCCAGCGGGCTGTCGCCCCATGCCGACTTGCTGACGTTGTAGCCGTCGACGACGAGATGGACCCGCGGGAGCTCGAGCAGCGACCGTAACCGCGACGGGTCGCCGACCGTCGCGTACCCGGCTCCGCGTGCGGCCGACTCGTCTCCGCCGACGGTGTCGGCCGGCAGGGTCTCGGCCGGCGGCAACGCGAGTTCGCGACGAAGTCCCTGCGCGCCATCGATCACGGTGTCCAACAGCAGGCGCGCGCGTACCGACTCCTGCGCGCGTTCGTCGCGCGCTTGGCGCCGCTGGTCGCC
>Ga0079225_10001313_pt1 | contig 13896 bp, 12 predicted proteins | sample Poulit2012_FD_76344 | JGI IMG/M metagenome (GOLD analysis project Ga0079225, IMG submission 76344) | Agricultural soil microbial communities from Georgia to study Nitrogen management - Poultry litter 2012 | ecosystem: Environmental > Terrestrial > Soil > Agricultural land | place: USA: Georgia...
CCGGGCGCCGGGCACGGACGCCGGGCGGCGGTCGGTGCCGAATGCCCTGGTGGCGGCACCCCTGCCGCGCGTACCGTTCCGCCATGACGGTGGACGTCCGGTGGGCGACGGTGTCCGATGCCCGGGAGGTCGCGCGCCTCCTGCACGACTTCAACACCGAGTACGACACCCACTCCCCCGGCGTCGACGTCCTCACCGCGCGGCTGGCGGAGCTGCTCGCGGCGGGCAGCACGACGGCGCTGCTCGCCGGCGACCCCGCCGAGCCCGCCGTCGCCGTCGCGCTGCTCACCTCCCGCCCGAACGTCTGGTACGACGGCCCGGTGCTGCTCCTCGACGAGCTCTACGTCGTCCCCCACCTGCGCGGCCGGGGCATCGGGACGGCGGTGGTCGAGCGGCTCCTCCACGACGCCGCCGCCGACGGGGTCGCGCTCGTCGAGGTCGACGTAGACGAGCCGGACGTCGACGCCCGCCGCTTCTACGAGCGCCACGGCTTCACCAGCGGGGAGGACCCACCCCGCGAACGGGCCTTCTACTACTCCCGCGAGCTGCGGCCGCCGATCGGGGCGTAGCGTGCTGGACGACGACTTCACCGGCCCCGAGCTGGACCGCTCCGTCTGGCTCCCGCACTACCTGCCCGCCTGGAGCTCACGCGCCCGCACCGCCGCGACCTACGAGGTCGCCGAATCGCGGCTGCGTCTGTCCATCCCGCCCGCGCAGGGGCTGTGGTGCGCCGGCGACCACCACCCGGACATGCGGGTCTCGGCGGTCCAGTCCGGGAGCTTCTCCGGCCCGGTGGGCAGCACGGTGGGCCGGCAGCCCTACCGGGAGGGCCTGACCGTGCGGGAGGAGCAGCCCACGTTCTGGGGCTGCACCCCGCAGTACGGCCGCATCGAGGTGCGTGCCCGCCTGGACGTGCGACCGGGCTCGATGGCGGCGTTCTGGCTGGTCGGCCTGGAGGACCGGCCGGAGCGTTCGGCGGAGATCTGCGTCATGGAGGTGTTCGGCGACGCGGTCGAGCCCGGGCGGTCGGCGGCGGTGGGCATGGGTCTGCACGCCTTCCGCGACCCCGACGTCGTCGAGGACTTCGCCGCCGTCCGGCTGCCGATCGACGTCGCCGAGCCGCACGACTACGCCGTCGACTGGACACCGGACCGTGCCGAGCTGCGCGTCGACGGCGCGGTCGTGCGCACCGTGACCGGCCCGCCGCGCTACCCGGTGCAGCTCATGCTCGGCGTCTTCGACTTCCCGGGCGAGCGGACCGACCGGGAGTTCGTCCCCGCCCTCGAGGTCGACCGGGTACTGGTGCGTCCGCTCCCCTGAGCGCGGGCGCTGCCGCGCTCCGGTCGGCCGTGGCGGGGCGGACGGTCGGCACCATGGACCGACGCCGGTCCCGCCACCGCCGGCGGTCGAGACCCGGCCGCGCCCCTAGGGTGGCGGGATGAGCCTGACCGACCTCCTGCGGGAGGGGACCTGGACGACGCCGCCGGAGTCCGCCGTCGTCGTCGGCGAGGAGCTGCACGTGACCGCGGTGGAGGGCAGCGACGCCTGGCGCCACACCTCCTACGGGTTCGTCCACGACACCGAGCACGCGCTGCTCGAGCCGCTGCCCGCGGCCGGCGCCGTCGAGGTGGGCTTCCGGCTCGACTACACCGAGCAGTTCGACCAGGCCGGCCTCTTCCTCCGGGTGTCGGACACCGAGTGGGTCAAGGCCGGGGTGGAGGTCTCCGACGGCGCGCCGCAGGTCGGCGCGGTGGTCACCCACGGGTACTCCGACTGGTCGGTGGCCCCGGTCCCCGGGTGGGCGGGTCGGCTCGTCACCGTCCGGGCGAGCCGGGCCGGTGACGCGGTCACGGTGCGGGCGCGGGTGGACGACGAGCCGTTCCGCCTCGTGCGCGTGGCCCACCTCGCCCCGGACGCCGCGGTCTGCGGCGGGCTGTACTGCTGCTCCCCCACCCGCGCCGGCCTCACGGTGCGGTTCACCCGGTACGCCCGCACCGGACCGGACGCCACGCTCCACTGACCCTGCGCGGGTCGCGACCTCGACCGGTCATGCCACCCGGGCCGGCCCGCGCCCGCGCCGCCGGCCAGGGCCGGTGTCTCAGCCGGCCAGCGCCGCCCGGAGCTTCTCGGCGTACTGCGCCCGCTCCCCCTCGGCGTACCTGGTGCGGGGCCAGAAGAACCCGCGCAGCCCGTCGCCCCGGGTGCGCGGGACGACGTGCGCGTGCAGGTGGGCCACGCTCTGGCTGACGACGTTGTTCATCGCCACGAAGGTCCCCTGCGCGCCGAGGGCGTCAGGCAGCGCGGCGGCCACCCGGCGCACCGTGGCGAAGAAGGGGCCGAGCAGCTCGTCCGGCAGGTCGGGCAGGGTGACGACGTGGGCGCGCGGCACCACGAGCACATGTCCCTTGAACACCGGCCGCGCGTCGAGGAAGGCGACGACGTCCTGCGTGGTGAGGACGACGTCGGCGGTCGCCGTGCCCGCGACGATCCGGCAGAAGACACATCCTTCGTCCCTCGCCACGCCCGCTCCTACCGCTTGACGACGTTGTTGCCGAACCGGCCGATGCCCTCGACCTCCACCTCCACGCGCTGGCCGGGCAGTACCGGGCCGACACCGGCCGGGGTGCCGGTGAGGATGATGTCGCCGGGCAGCAGGGTGAAGATGCTCGAGACGTAGGCGAGCAGCTCGGGGATCTTGTGCACCATCTGCGAGGTGCGCCCGTCCTGCCGCAGCTCCCCGTCCACCCACGCCCGCACGGCGAGGTCGGAGACGTCGGTGTCGACGGCGAGGAAGGGCCCGATGGGGCAGGAGGTGTCGAAGGCCTTGCCGCGGGTCCACGTGACGTCGGCGCGCTGGGCGGCGCGGGCGGTGACGTCGTTGGCCACGGTGTAGCCGAAGATGTAGCTCTCCGCCTTCTCCACCGGCACGTTCTTCGCCAGGTGGCCGACGACGACGGCGAGCTCGGCCTCGTGGTCGACGTGCTCGGCGTAGGGCGGCACGACGACGGGGTCGTCCGGCCCGATGACGGCGGTGTTCGGCTTGAGGAAGAGCAGCGGCTGCTCCGGCACGTCGTCGCCCATCTCGGCCGCGTGCGCCGCGTAGTTGCGGCCCACCCCAACCACCTTGGAGCGGGGGATCACCGGGGAGAGCAGGCGGACGGCGTCGAGGTCCACCCGCTCGCCGGTCGTCTGGATCGGCATGTAGAGCGGGTCGCCCTTGAGCACGACGAGGTCGGTCGAGCCGTCCTCCAGGATTCCGTACCGGGGGTTGTCACCCGTGGTGAACCGTGCGATGCGCATGGGCAAACCGTACTGCGTGGCCCCGGCGGTCCAGGGTCCGGGCGACCAGCGTGACCGCGCCGGCCGCGCCGAGCGCCACCAGCACCCGCAGCCAGGTCGGCCACAGCCCGCGGTCCACCGCCCCCGCGTTGTCGCGCAGCTCGATGTCCGGGAGGAGGGCCGACGCGACCTGGAAGCCGCCGACGCCGTAGTTGCCCCCCGCCCGGGACCCCGCTGAGGCGGCGCGGCTCGCCCCCGTCCAGGGGCACCGCGGTGAGCCAGAACAGGCCGTCCTCGGCCGACTCGGGGTCCGCGGGCGCGTCGAGGACGAGCACTTCGCGGTCGCCGGTCCAGCCGAGCAGGCCGTCCCAGCCGACCACGTCCGGCGGTACCGGCGCGGGGACGGCGGCGTCCCCGCCCGTCGCGTCGAGGAAGACGATGCCGTCCTCGGGGCCGGTGTAGTCGTTGAAGCAGTCCCCCCACTCCCGGGTGTCGGTCGCCAGGTGCTCGCACGCCGGCAGCCACTGCACCGCGGTGGCGAGCAGCGCGCCGTCGGGTGACCAGGCGTCGGGTCCGTGGAGGAAGTGGTGCGCGGGCATGGCCAGGCGGCGGTCCACCGTGCCGCCGGCGGTGAGCACCTCGACCGTGCCGCCGCCCATCCGGGGGATGCCGTCCTGTCCGCTCAGGGAGCCGTCGTCGGGTGTGATCCGGTGGACCGCCAGCTCACGGCCGTCGGGTGAGAACGCCGCGGCCCGCGCGCCGTCCTGGCCGGGCACCAGCTCGGCCGTACCCGTCGTGACGTCGAGCAGGCCCAGGTCTCCGGAGACGGCCCGGCCGCTGTACGGGTTCACCGGCTCTGCCGTCGTGAGGTAGGCCAGCCGCCGCGAGTCGGGTGCCCAGGCCAGCGGGACCGCGCTACGCCCGCCGGGCACCGGGTAGGTGACGGCGTCGCCGGTGGTGCGATCGATGACGATGACGTCCGGTGCGGTGGTGTCCCAGTCGCCGATCGCGACCCGGGTGCCGTCCGGGGACAGCCGCATGACCGCCGGGTCGCCGTGGGACCCGCGGTCGCGGGCCTCCGCGGCGTCGAGGCGCCGGTAGATGTCCCCGTCGGCGCCCGCGACGACGGCCTGCGGGGCATCGAGGAACTCGACGTCGAAGCCGTGCTGGTAGACGGCGACGGCGCGCCCGGGCGGTGAGGTGGAGACGTCTCCGGTGAGGTAGGAGTAGCCGGCGAACCGGGTGGGGAGGGTGGGCGGACCGGCGTCGGCGCGCGTGGGCGCGAACCATCCTGCGGGCAGGAGGCCGCTGCTCGGCAGCAGCGCCAGCGCGAGGCCGACGACGAGCACAGCGAGCCCGACGGTCCGCGGCGACCACGTTGGCGCCCTCATGGAGGGCACGGTAGCAACGCGACCGCCGGGAGTCCGCGGAACGGCAGCACCGTGGGCCGACCGCGCCGGAGGACCCCGGTTCGGCGCACCCTCACGGGCGCCCCGCGCATACCCTGAAACGGTGCAGGGACGAATCGTCGGGGTCGACGTCGCGCGCGGCGTCGCCGTGCTCGGGATGTTCGGCGCCCACCTCAACGACATCACCGCCACGCGCGACCCGTCGCCGGCGTGGCTGGTCGTCGCGGAGGGACGCCCGTCGGCGCTCTTCGCGGTCCTCGCCGGGCTGTCCATCGCCCTGTTCACCGGGAGGCGCACGGTCCCGCGCGGCCCCGCGCTGGTGCACGGCTGGCTGCGGGTGGCCACCCGCGCGGGTGTCATCTTCGTCCTCGGCGTCCTGCTCATGATGTTCGGGACGCCGGTGGCCGTGATCCTGCCGTCCTACGCCGTGACCTTCCTCCTCGTCGCGCCGTTCATCGCGCTGCGCCCGGCGGTGGTGGGCGCCCTCACCGCCGTCGCGGGGCTGGCAGGCCCCACCCTCATGGCGGTGCTGCGCTACCCGAGCGGGCAGGGACCGCCGCCCGTGACGACCGCCCGCGGCGAGAGCTTCCTCCTCGACCTCGTCCTCACCGGCTACTACCCCGCCGTCGTGTGGGTGGCCTACATGCTGCTCGGGCTGTGCCTCGGGCGGCTCGACCTGCAGTCGGGCCGCGTCCAGGGCCTCCTGGCGGTGAGCGGCCTGGGGCTGCTGCTCCTCGGCTACGGCGGCAGCGACCTGCTGCGCCACCGGGTCACCGCCACCTCCCCGCTCACCGAGCAGCTGCTGCGTGCCGACCCGCACTCCGACACCACCTTCGAGGTCGTCGGCAACGCCGGCGTCGCCCTGCTCGTGCTCGCCGTCGTCCTCGTGCTGACGACGGCGCCCGGGGTCGCCCGCGGCGGCCGGCTCCTCCTCCACCCCCTGGCCGCCGTCGGCGCGATGGCGCTGACCGCCTACTCGGTGCACATCGTCGCGATCGCGATCCTCGGTGAGGACGTCGTGTGGTACCCGGAGTCGAACGCGGTCCTGGTGTGGTTCGTCGTCGTCGCGCTCGTCGGGTGCACGCTGTGGGCCCGCGTCGTGGGCCGCGGGCCGCTCGAGTGGCTCATGCGCATGCTCACCGTGGGCGCCTACCGGCCGCCGTCCGCGCCTGCCGCAGATTCCTCCGCGATTCCCTTGCGCGGCCAATCGGGAAGGGACAACATGTCCTGACAACTGGTCGGACAACCGAAGGGGTCCAGGTGGCATCCAGCACGTTGACCGGGGAGACACGACGCTCGGCTCTGGCCGAGATGACCAACGGGCTGGACGTGCTCGTCATCGGCGGCGGGGTGACGGGGGCCGGGATCGCGCTGGACGCCGCGACACGCGGCCTGCAGGTGGGCATCGTCGAGGCCCAGGACTGGGCCTCCGGCACGTCCAGCCGCTCCAGCAAGCTCGTCCACGGCGGGCTGCGCTACCTGCAGATGCTCGACTTCCACCTCGTCCACGAGGCCCTCACCGAGCGCGACCTGCTCATCAAGCACCTCGCCCCGCACCTCGTCAAGCGGGTGGCGTTCCTCTACCCGCTGGAGCATCGCATCTGGGAGCGGGCCTACGTCGGCACCGGCGTGGCCCTCTACGACGCGCTGGCCGGCCTGGCCCCGGGCAAGCGGGCCATGCCGCTGCACCGGCACCGCTCCCGCACCACGATGCAGGAGCTCTTCCCGGACTTCCGCCACGACGCTGCGATCGGCGCCGTCCAGTACTGGGACGCCACGGTCGACGACGCCCGGCTCGTCATCACCCTGGTCCGCACGGCCGCCAAGTACGGCGCGCTGGCCGCGAGCCGCACCCAGGTGGTCGACCTGACGAAGGACGCGACCGGCCGGGTCGACGGGGCCGAGCTCCTCGACCTGGAGTCCGGTGAGCGCCTGACCGTCAAGGCCCGCCACGTCATCAACGCCACGGGCGTGTGGACCGAGGAGGCGCAGGCCCTGTCCGGCAGCAGCGGCGGCCTCAAGGTCCTCGCCTCCAAGGGCATCCACCTCGTGGTCCCCCGCGAGCGCATCCGCGGCGACGTCGGGCTGATCCTCCAGACCGAGAAGAGCGTCCTGTTCATCATCCCGTGGTCGCGCTACTGGATCATCGGCACCACCGACACCCCCTACGAGCACGACCTGCGCCACCCGGTGGCCACGCGCACGGACATCGACTACGTCCTGGACCACGCCAACGCGGTGCTGCGCACCCCGCTCACCCGGGAGGACGTCATCGGCACCTACGCCGGGCTGCGTCCGCTGCTGCAGCCGGGCACCAAGGAGGGCACCTCCTCGGCCAAGGTCTCCCGGGAGCACACCGTGGCCTCCCCCGCACCCGGTCTCGTCGCCATCGCCGGGGGCAAGCTCACCACCTACCGGGTGATGGCCAAGGACGCGGTCGACTTCGCGCTCGGTGACCGGGCCGCGCGGCTGCCCTCGATCACCGACCGCATCCCCCTGCTCGGTGCGGTGGGCCTGCGGGCCATGCACCGGCGCGCCCACCGCCACGCCGCCCGCTACGGGTGGTCCAAGGCGATGGTCGGGCACCTGCTGCACCGCTACGGCGCGATGCTCGACGAGCTCGTCGCGATGATCGAGGAGCAGCCCGATCTCGCCCGGCCGCTGGAGCACGCCCCGGCCTACCTGCGGGTGGAGGTCGCCTACGCGGCGAGCCACGAGTCGGTCCTCCATCTGGAGGACGTCATGCTCCACCGCACCCGGCTCGTCTACGAGGTACCCGACCGCGGGCTGGCGGCGATGCCGGAGATCGTCGACGTCATCGCCCCGATCCTGGGCTGGGACGAGGAGCGGCGGCAGCGGGAGATGGAGTCCTACACCCAGCGGTGCGAGGCGGAACGTGCCGCGGAGGAGACGGCGGACGACGCCGAGGGGGAACGCGTCCGGCTGCGGGCGCCGGACATCGTCGCGATGAGACCCCTGCCCACCCGCTGAGGAGGGCAGGGACCCCAAGCCCCTGACGGCGCACGGTCGCGCCGTCAGGTTCACCAGAGAAAGAGGACAACGTGGACTTCTCAGCGATCTTCCTGCCCGAGCTCCTGGGCACGGCGATGCTGACGCTGCTCGGTTGCGGCGTCGTCGCCAACGCGATCCTGCCCAAGACCAAGGGCAACGGCGTGGGCGCCAACTGGCTGCTCATCAACTTCGGGTGGGGACTTGCCGTCTTCGCCGGTGTGTACGTCGCCTACAACACCGGCGCGCACATCAACCCCGCCGTCACCGTCGGCCTGTGGGCCAGCGGGAACGACTTCTTCCCCGGCAACGACGAGCTCGGCCTCGCCCCGATCGAGGCGAACGCCGGCAACGCGCTGGTCTACATGCTCGCCCAGATCATCGGCGCGACCCTCGGCGCGATCGTCATGTACCTGGCCTACAAGAAGCACTTCGACGAGGAGGCCCCGGCAGCCACCAAGCTCGCGGTCTTCTCCACCGGCCCGGAGATCCGCACCTACGGCTGGAACCTCGTCACCGAGATCGTCGGCACGTTCGTCCTCCTGTTCGTCATCGTCGCCTTCGGCTTCACGCCCTCCGGGCTCGGGCCGCTGGCGGTGGCGCTGCTCGTCGTCGGTATCGGCAACAGCCTCGGTGGCCCCACGGGGTACGCCATCAACCCGGCCCGTGACCTCGGTCCCCGCATCGCCCACGCCCTCCTGCCGATCCGTGGCAAGGTGGGGAGCGACTGGGGCTACTCGTGGGTGCCGATCCTCGGCCCCCTCATCGGTGGCGCCCTCGGCGGCCTCGCCGGCGCCCAGCTCCTGTGACCCCCGACCTCCACGACCAACCGTCACACTGACGTGAAAGGACCGACATGCCTGACTACGTGCTCGCCATCGACCAGGGCACGACCAGCACCCGGGCGATCATCTTCGACCACTCGGGCTCGATCATCTCCACCGGCCAGAAGGAGCACGAGCAGATCTTCCCGCGCGCCGGCTGGGTGGAGCACAACCCCGTCGAGATCTGGGACAACACCCGCGAGGTCGTGGGGCTGGCCCTGACCCGCGGCAACCTCACCTGGCGGGACCTCGCCGCCGTCGGCATCACCAACCAGCGCGAGACCACCGTCGTGTGGGAGAAGTCGACCGGCAAGCCGGTGTACAACGCGATCGTCTGGCAGGACACCCGTACCCAGCGCATCGTCGAGGAGCTCGGCGGCAGCGAGGGCGCCGAGAAGTACAAGCACCAGGTCGGCCTGCCGCTGGCGACCTACTTCTCCGGCCCGAAGATCAGGTGGATCCTGGACAACGTCGACGGCGCCCGGGAGAAGGCCGAGGCCGGTGAGTTGCTCTTCGGCAACACCGACTCCTGGATCGTGTGGAACATGACCGGCGGTGCGGACGGCGGTGTCCACGTCACCGACGTCACCAACGCCTCCCGCACGATGCTCATGAACATCGACTCCCTGACCTGGAACGAGGACATCGCCCGGGACATGGGGGTGCCGCTGGCGATGCTGCCGGAGATCCGCTCCTCCTCCGAGGTGTACGGCAAGGGACGCGAGGGCGGCATGGTGCCCGGCGTGCCGATCGCCGGCATCCTCGGCGACCAGCAGGCCGCGACCTTCGGGCAGGCGGCCTTCGAGGTCGGCGCCGCGAAGAACACCTACGGCACGGGCAACTTCCTCCTGCTCAACACCGGCACCGAGCTGGTGCACAGCAAGAACGGGCTGCTCACCACGGTCGGCTACAAGATCGGCGACCAGCCGCAGGTGTACTGCCTCGAGGGTTCCATCGCGGTGACCGGCTCGCTCGTCCAGTGGCTGCGGGACAACCTCGGGATCATCTCCAGCGCCCCCGAGGTGGAGGACCTGGCCAAGCAGGTGGAGGACAACGGCGGGGCGTACTTCGTCCCGGCGTTTTCCGGCCTGTTCGCCCCGTACTGGCGGGCCGACGCCCGCGGCGCGCTGGTCGGCCTGACCCGCTACGTCAACAAGAACCACATCGCGCGGGCGGTGCTCGAGGCCACGGCCTACCAGTCGCGGGAGGTCGTCGACGCGATGAACGCCGACTCCGGGGTCGCGCTCAAGGAGCTCAAGGTCGACGGTGGCATGGTCGCCAACGAGACCCTCATGCAGTTCCAGGCCGACATCCTCGGCGTGCCGGTCGTGCGGCCGAAGGTCGCGGAGACCACGGCGCTGGGCGCCGCCTACGCCGCCGGTATCGCCGTCGGGTTCTGGCAGGGCGAGCAGGACGTCGTCGCCAACTGGGCCGAGGACAAGCGCTGGGAGCCGCAGATGGACGAGGCCCAGCGCGAGCGCCTCTACCGCAACTGGAAGAAGGCCGTGACGAAGACCTTCGACTGGGTCGACGAGGACGTCGAGGAGTAGCGCTCCGGGCGCACTCCCTCACGCAGGTCGCCCCTCCCGCTCACCGGTCGCCCCTGGCGGCGGCCGGGACCGAGCGGGCGGGGCGACCTGTTGCGTTCCGGCGCCTCCGCCCCCAGCCCCGCGTCGTCCACGTGGTGGGACGCACGGCGTCCAGGGGTTGGTTCTTCAAGCGGGGTGGCGTACTTTGTCCGGGTCAGGGCACCTCACGTGCCCCCGTCGATCGCGTGTCGTTCGCGACCTGGAGGACCCCGATGAGCATGCACACGAGTGCCAGGCAGATTCTCGCGCCGCGCACGTCGCTGTGCATGTGTCTGCGTGCCGCCGCGTGCATGTGTTGTTGTCGCTGAGCCGCGACACCCGCGGGTGCTGACCCCGCTCTCCCTCGTCGCCTGCCGCACGGCTGACGGCTCTCGCTGACCCGCCCGTCCTCGGGTGTGTGGTCCGGCCGTCCCCGGAGGAACCCCGGGCCCTGCCGTTCGCGGCGTCCCCTGACCGGCGCGGCGCTGCCGCGCACCCTCGTCCTGGAGCACCCCATGACCACGACCACCCGTCGGCCCGTCTCGCCCCGCACCGACCTCGTCGGTGCGCTCGCCGAGCTCGACGAGGCCACGGCGGACGCCCGGCTCACCAAGCCGGAGGTCGTCCACCACACCCAGCAGGCCCACCACCACCTGTTCTCCGACCCCGGCCGCCTCTCCCCCGTCGTGCGGCGCGCGCTGGCCGCCCGCGTCGCCGCGCAGCACGGCGCGACCGTGCTCGCCGAGCACCACCGCAGCCACGACGCGGTCGACCTCGACGTCGCGTCCGCCGACCCGGCCGTCGCCGCACTCGTGCGCCACGCCGACCTCCTCAGCCTCGCCCCGGCCCTCGTCACGCCGCAGGACGTCGCGGCGTTGGAGGATGCGGGCCTGGACGCCGACGCGATCGTCCTGCTCTCCCAGGTGGTGGCCGTCACCGCCTACGAGGCGCGGCTCGTCACCGGGCTGCGCCTCCTCGCCGGCCACGACGACAGCCCCGCCCCGGCCCCGTCGGTCGAGCTGCCCGCACGGGGCAAGTACTCCCCGGAGCGGGCGCCGAACGGGCTGCCCGTGCCTCGCGCGTACACCCGGGAGCAGCTCGCCTGGCTGCCGTGGGTGGAGCCGATCCCGGCCGAGGAGCTGACCGACGAGCACCGCGCCGCCTTCGCCGGCAAGAGCGACGGCGCCTACTTCCGGCTGCTCGCCCGCCAGACCGGGGTGCTGGCCGCCCGCACGCAGATCGACCACGCCGTGTTCCTCACCCGGGTGGGGCTGCCGCGGGCAGAGCGCGAGCTCGCCGCGGCGGTGACGAGCAAGGTCAACGACTGCATCTTCTGCGCCTCGGTCCACGCCCGGAAGGCCGCGCAGCTGAGCAAGCGGCCCGACGACGTCGACCGCCTCCTCGCCGTCGACGTCCCGCGCGGTGCGGGCTGGGCGCCGGTCGACCTCGGTGGGCTGAGCGCCGGCCAGGACGAGCGGTGGGCCGCGCTGGTCGACTTCTCCGCCGCCCTGGCGGCCTCGCCGTCGCGCGCCACGGGCGAGCACGTCGCCCGGCTGCGTGACCTGGGGCTCGAGCCGGTGGAGCTCGTCGACCTCGTCGCGTCCGTCGCGTTCTTCTCCTGGGCGAACCGGCTCATGCTCACCCTCGGCGAGCCCTACGTCCCTGCCCCGCCGGCCACCACCCCCGACCGCACCGCCGCCCCCAGCCCCACCGCCGCCCCCGGCCGCACCGCTGCCCCCAGCCGCACCGACAGCCCACTTCCCACCGACAGCTCACTTCCCACCGACAGCTCACGTCCCGACGGGAGCCCTGCTCCCCACCGCACGACCGGAGACACCCGATGAAGCGCACCGTCCTCACTGCCACCCTGCTCGCCTCGGCGCTCACCCTCGCCGCGTGCGGCCAGGTCGACGTGGCGGACGCCGGCGACACCGACACCGGCCGGACCGCCGACACCACCACGGCGTCCGGCGAGATCACCGTCGTCGACGACCAGGACCGCGAGGTGACCATCGACGGCCCGGTGGACCGCGCCGTGGTCACGCTGTCCTACAACAACGAGTTCGTCCAGGCCATCGGCGCGGGCGACCGCGTCGTCGGCGTCGACCGCGGCACCGTCCAGCGCGCGCCCTACCTCGGGTTCACCGAGGAGGACATCGTCGGGGAGAGCATCGGAGAGCTGAACTACGAGGCGATCGTCGCCCTCGACCCCGACGTCGCGATCATCCCGCGCAACGGCGCCTGGCAGGAGGCCTCCGAACGGCTCGAGGAGTTCGACATCCCGGTCGTCGTCGTCTCCGCGTGGGACGTCGACGTCTTCGGCGAGACCATCGACATCCTCGGGGAGGTCTTCGGTGAGCCGGAGGCCGCCGAGGAGGTCCGGGCGTTCCACGACGAGATCGTCACCACCGTCGCCGAGCGGGTCGCGGGCACCGAGCCCGTCCCGGTGTACTGGGAGACCGACCAGCCCTACATCACCGCGCTGCCCGGCTCCGGCTTCGACCAGGTCATCACCGGCGCCGGCGGCACCAACGTCTTCGGTGACATCACCGGCGGCGACGCCCAGCACGAGATCACCGTCGACCCGGCGGCCGTCGTCGAGCGCGACCCGGCCGTCATCGTCCACGAGATGCCCCCGTCGGCCGAGCCGTACGGCGCGGACGAGGTCGCCGCGATCGTCGCCGAGATCCCGGCCCGCCCGGGCTGGTCGAGCATCACCGCCGTCGCGGAGGGGGAGGTCTACGTGACCAACGGCTGGGCGACGTCGGGCCTGTCCAAGGCGATCGGCACCGCCTACCTCGCCAAGTGGCTGCACCCGGAGGAGTTCGCCGACATCGACCCCGCCGACTACCTCGAGCGCTGGGCCACCGAGTTCCAGGGCGTCACCGACTACCCGGGCGAGGCGCCCTACATCGCCGCAGGCGGTGCCCGGTGAGCCCACGCACCGCCACCGCCGTCGCCGAGCGTCCCGCCGGCCGGCTGCCCGACGACGTCCACGCCGAGGCGGGCGAGCGCACGCGCGGGCTGCGGCGGGCGCTGGGCAACCACCGGTTGCTCGTCCTCGCCGTCGCCGCGGTGCTCACCCTCCTCGTCGTCGCGGGCTCGACGGCGGTGGGCACCAGCGGAGTCTCCGTCGGTGAGGCCATGCGCATCCTGTGGCTGCGCGTCGCGGGCGGCACGATCGAGCCCGACTTCGTCCAGTCCTACAACATCGTCAGCGACCTGCGCCTGCCCCGTGCGCTGCTCGCGCTCACCGCGGGCGCCGGGCTGTCGGTGGCCGGTGCGGTGATGCAGGGGCTGCTGCGCAACCCGCTCGTCAGCCCGTTCACCCTCGGGGTCTCCCCCGCCGCGGCGTTCGGCGCCTCGCTGGCGATCCTCCTCGGCGGGGGCGGGGTCGCGCCGTCCAACCCGGTGGTCATCTTCTCCGCGCTCGTCGCGGCCGGGCTGGTCACCATGCTCGTCCTCGGCCTGGCGTCCGCGCGGAAGATGGCGGTGGCCACGCTCCTGCTCCTCGGCATCGCGGTCACCCAGCTCTTCGAGGCGCTGACCGCGGGCCTGCAGTACGTCGCCAACGAGAACACCCTGCAGGCGATCGTGCGCTGGACGCTCGGCTCGGTGAACGACGCCTCGTGGACCGAGGTGCAGGTGATGAGCGCCGTCGTCGTCGTGCTCCTGCCGGTGCTCCTGTGGTTCGCCAAGGACATGAACGCCATCGCCTTCGCCGGCGACGACGCCGCCCGCTCCCTGGGCGTCAACGTCACCGTGGTGCGGGTCGGGCTCATCCTCGTCTCGGTGCTGCTCGCCTCG
>Ga0079225_10001315_pt1 | contig 13892 bp, 15 predicted proteins | sample Poulit2012_FD_76344 | JGI IMG/M metagenome (GOLD analysis project Ga0079225, IMG submission 76344) | Agricultural soil microbial communities from Georgia to study Nitrogen management - Poultry litter 2012 | ecosystem: Environmental > Terrestrial > Soil > Agricultural land | place: USA: Georgia...
AGGTTGTAGGTCCACTCCAGCTGCTCGGTGTCGGCGTCCTGATCGGCCAGTGGCTGGTCGAAGCCGATCATCAGGTACTGCTCCCCGCCGAGGTATGCCTGGCGCAGCTCCTCGGGCTCAGCGTCCTCATTGTCCCGGTTGGCGAAGTTCACCTCCGTAGCCATATTCGCCGCGATGCCGTTGCCGATACTGGTCGGTGTGCGCACGCCCTCGGTGAGTTCCTCGCCGTCCCAGAGCGGCACGGGCTGGCGCAGCGGGTTGACCACGACAGCGCCGAACCGTCCGACGTCATCCATACTGAAACCCAACTCGTCGCTGTCGTCGGGTCCATCTTCGATCTCGACCGCGAACCGCATAGTCTGGCCGTAGGACACCGGCACCCGCACGAAATTGCGCTCCCCGGTGACCACGCGGGCACTGTAGGTGCCCGGTTCGATCGGGGTGGCGTCGGCGAAGCTAGTACCGAACAGCTCGCTATCACCGTCATCGACCTCGATCGAGGAGATCAGCGCCTCCTCGTTGACCTCGTTGGCTGGCGGGGGCATCTGTGAGTCATCCATATCCGCCGGTTCGGTGCGCACCAGCAGCTCGACGTCGAAGGGCTCGTCAGCCATCAGGCTTCCGGCTCGCTCGATCCCGAAGAGGATCTCGCTGCCCTGGCAGTCCGCACTGCCCAGTGGCTCGGAGACACCCCACGCGATCAGACCGTCGTTCATGTTCAGCGTGGTTCCGGAGTTGTCCCCGATCGCCTCACAGTCATCCTCCTCATCGGTGATCATGCCCAGGTTTAATCGTGCATTGTCCATCGGACCCCCGGCCCAGATGGACCTGGTGCCGTCCGGGCCGATCATCGTGGCGGTCACATGCAGCCGCTCGCCCTGCTCCAACGGGATGCGGTAGTACTTCTCCGCACCACCGGATCCGGCGAGTCCCGAACCGCCCTCCGCCAGGACGTCGACATAGTCCCCCGGGTCGATTTCGGTGGCCTGCATCGGGGTGGTACCACCCTCGATCGGCTCACCGGCGATTTCATAGCCGCGCATTCCGCGCATTGCGGCCCGGGCCATCTCCTCGGCCAGCTCATCGGCGTTCTCAGCATCAGCGTAGGTGCCCCCGCCCTCTTCAGCGATGCACTCCAGATCCGCTCGGGCCTCATCGTCGACCTTGAACCCGATCGCGTGCAGCCTCAGATCCGCCCCAGCCTCGTTCAGCTCCGCCGCAACCTCACACGGCGGGGGCGGGGCGCAGGTGTCGATTCCGTCGCTGACCAGGATGATCGATCGCTCGCCGTTGTCGGGCAGTTCGCCATCGGCCGCCCGCAGGGACTCCCCGATCGGGGTGTACCCCGAGGCCTCGATGCTGGTGACGGTATTGGCGATCTGGTCGGCCTGGCCCACCTGCGGACTGGCCAGCACCTCAATGTCCTCGCACCCCTCCTCCTGGTCCTCGGGGGCACTGGAGACGTTCGCCCCGTAGACCACCAGGCCCAGTGCAGCGCGGTCGGGCACTCCGCCGGCGAGCTCGCCCACAGCCTGCTGGGCTGCCTCCATCCGCGTCATCCCTGAGGAATCGCCATCATCAGCGGCCATCGACCCAGAGGCATCCAGGATGAGCATGGTCGGTGCGAGCTCATCGGACTCGCCAGCATCGTCCTGCCTGTCCGCACCATCGTTGGTGCCCTGATCGGAGTCCTCGTCGTCGACCAACGAGCCATCGTCCTGATCATCGGCGTCCTCGTTCACATCGGCGTTGGCTGGCGCGGCCAGGCCCACCAGAGAGCCGGCCATCAGCCCGCCGGTAGCCAATATCCCCCACAGTGCCGCCCGTGAGGGTCCCTCGTGGCTGTGCCGGTGCTTCATGCTCCCCACCCCTTCGTGTCGCGGGAACGGACACCTCGATGTTTGCAGTCGCAAACCATCCTGTCAAACCGCACTGGCAATAAAATGTTAACGGATGCAAATACTGTGGCAGAGTGTGGACATGTCCGGTATTCAGCGACAGGTCGAGCTCTACGGTGAGCCGCTACGGGACCGTTTCCGCCGTGTTATCGATGTCTACGGTATCTCCCAGCGGCGACTGGCAGGGGTACTCGGGCTCTCCGCGCCGATGCTGTCCCAGCTCATCAGTGCCACCCGCACCAAGATCGGCAACCCGGCGGTCTACGAACGCCTGGTGCTGTTGGAGCAGCGCGCCGGTGATGAGGATCGGCAGGCCGTGCTCGTCGACGTCGAGGCCACGCAGAACACCCACTCCACGACTCAGTTGCGGGCGATGACCCAGCACGCCCGCACGGAATTGGGCCAGGGGTTGGCGGCGGCGGTGCCGCTGGCCGAGCTGCAGGCGGCCGCGGACCAGATCGAATCGGTGGCACCGGCATTGCACCGGGTGCTGCGGGATGCGATCTCTCGGGCCGCCGCGAGTCCCGCGGCACCGGAAGCCCCGCAGACGAGCATCCGGACCTAACGAGCACCTCAGCGGTTCTTCTGCGCCTCGGTCAGCACGTCCCGCAGGACCGGTAGGTGCCCTCTCTGCGGGTCTTTGGCAGCCGTCAGTAGGGTGACCACCTTCGGCAGGTCGGCAGCCAGTTCCCTGGCGGCACCGGAGTCATCGAGCTCCTCACGGTAGTGCGCGGCGAAGTCCTGCTCGTCCAGGTCGCCGCTGTGGTAGGCCTTGCGCAGGTCCGACGACGGCGTAGCGTCCTTGGCCCAGTCATCGATCTCGGCGTCCGCCTTACGCATCCCGCGTGGCCAGACCCGGTCGGCCAGGATCCGGTGGCCGTCGGCCTTCCGCGGAGCGTCATAGATGCGCCGCAGCCGAAACTCTCGGGTCCTGCCTACGCCGGTCTGGGTGCTGGAGTCAGCCATATCTGCAGTATCGCGCTACTCGCTGCGGTGCGCGCGCCGAACCGGTCCGGTGTGGCAGCCGGCCGCCCCGAGCCGCCCCTGACCTCAGCCCGGATCCGCGGCGGGCAGCAACGTGCTGGCGTCATCGGCCAGCGACCGCAGCGCGGCCGCTTCCCGGGCCCGGTTCGCCGTCGTTGCAGCGGGAGTTTCCTGCGGTGACCGGTAGGACGCGAGCGCGGCGCGGATGAGCCGGTGGTGCCGTTCGGGCAGATACTCCAGCGCCCACAGCGCCCCCTCTTCCTTGCTGAGCACCACCTGCTCACCGGTGCCGAGCACGTGCCACGCCCGGCAGATGTTCAGCACCCCGTAGACCGGGTCCTGGTACAGGGTCTCCCCACTGAGGATCCAGGTCAGATCGCCCAGCACCGCATCAGCGAACTCCGGCCAGGGCACCTGCCCGATCACCTCCGGAATCGGCGGACCGGATAAGACCACACCACGGTGGCGGGTCACCATCACATGAGCGGGCAGGTCGGGGTCATCGGGGGTTTGGTGCCAGTCGACCTCATCAGCAAGGATTCTTCGGTTCCAGGTGGTCGAGTAGTGCACCTGATAGGACATCGGCGCCCGCGCGCGGGCGGCCGTCCGGGCGGTGATGACGCTCAGCTCCAGGTCACCGCTGGTGGGCCGGGAATCAGCATGACGAGCCAGGTCGCGGCTGATCTGGCGCCGCTGGGCGGGGGTGAGCGGCCGACTGAGGACCAGGATGTCGATATCGCTCTTCGGCCGGTAGTAGGAACCCATCGCCAACGACCCGTGGAGATACACCCCCACCAGATCAGCGCCAAGACCACGGCGGAGCACCTCAACGGTGCCGGTGGTGAACGCGACGATGTCGCTGTCGCAGTCCGGCCAGCGCTGCCCGCCGCTCAACCCCAGTTCGGCTCATCGGCGTCGGCGGCCGGCAGTTCCTGACCCGGTGGGGCGATCACGTAGGCGATGCCGCCCGAACGGGGCAACCAGACGTTCTCGAACTGATCGCGCCGGTAGGTGATCCGCACGCTGTCGTCGTCGGCCTCATCCCGGGAGGCCGGGTCATTGGCGACCGGGTCGCCGTTGTCGTCGAAGCCGACCAGGGTCATCAGGTGCCCGTTGGTGCCGTAGCCGGCGCCGTCGAGCTCATCTTCAGTGAAGGACATCGAGAAGATCAGCGGGATGCCGGCCTTGATGAACTGCTCGGCCTCCACCAGTGACCGCAACTGGGTGATGTAGGCCCGGGCCCCGCGCTCGCCGGCGTAGGCGGCGTTGAAGGCCCAGTTGCCGGCGCCGCCGTAGGTGTAGTCGAAGACGTACCGGGCCAGGTGATCGACCTGGGGACGCTCCTCCCCCTCGATGTCGACCCACTCGGTCTCGGACTCAGCGGGTCCCAGGTCCCAGTAGTCCAGCACCATCGCGGTGCAGGTCGGTGAGCACCATGCCTGCCCGCCGCCGTTCCACTGCGGGTAGTGACCGGTGTGCAGGTGCTGGGAGTAGGTGGGCACATCGAGTACGGTGCCCGCGGCGTCCCCTGGTTCGCTGACTGGGACGGTCTCATCGGGCGGCAGTGCTGAAGACATACTCGAGACCATCGCCACCTGCGGGCTCTGGGTGCCACCGGTGGCCCGGTGCAGGCGCACCCGCACCCGGATGCTGTCGAAGGTGGTCTCACCCAGCGCGGCCAGCAGATCGGTGTACACCGCGGCGTGCTCGTCCTCCTGCCCATCGAGGGTCGAACGCTGGATGTCCTCATCGCCGTCACCGCGGGCCCACCGGGCCAGGACATACCAGTCGGTGGTCTGCCCGGCGGCGGTGACGGCCTGTGCGCCTACCTCCACCCAGGTGCCGGTGGGGGTGGTGACGTTCCAGGACGGGATCACCTGGGTGGCACCGAATGGCAGGCTGGTCTCTGGGCCGGTCCAGGTCGCGACATCGTAACTGCGGGTGATGTCGGTGTGTGGGTCGGTGTAGTCGATCGTCTCGGCAGGACTGGCGATCACCAACTGCCCGGAGTCGTCGACCTCGGTGCCCTCATGGGCACCGACGTCGAACGCCTCGGCGCCTTCCCAGGAGTGGAAGATGATCTGGCGGGCCGGTGCATCCTGAGTAGCTGCGACGTCGGCGTCGGCTTCGGCGTCGCTGCCTGAACGCACTGCCGCTGTCACCCCCACGACACCGGCGACACCCACGACTCCGGCTGTGCCCAACATTGTGCGGCGAGAGATCTGATTCACGTCATTCCTCCGGTCGTGCCCGATCTGCTCTGATCCGGGCCTGTTGGCGGCCGCCCCCGTTCGGCGATGACGGCACTTCGCGTGCCGCCAGTCCACCATCCTGGCCGGCGCTGGACAAGTCGGAGCCGACCAGAACGGCTGCCACCCCGGCTATCCGCAAGCTCTGCTCACGGCGGCTCAGGTGGTGGGCCACCCGCCGTCGTCCATACCACCGGGGATGATTTCACCGGGCTGGTAGGGGCGGCGGGTGAAGACGAAGGTACCGATGTCCAGGTGCTCGGCGGTGCCGTCACCGGCTCGGACCACCCGCAGGGTCTCGCCGCGGAAGTAGCCGTCCAAACCGGTCCAGGTGTCGGTGCCGGCCGGACGGAACCGGCTGGTGGTGGTCATCCCGGAGACGTGCTCGAGCTTCAGCCAGCCCTGTTCCAGTACCCGCACCGTGCCCTCGGAGGTGCCCCAGAACCAGGATCCGGTCAGCTCCAGTAGCGAAGCCGGCACGCTGGGCTGGGCCACCCACGGTTCGGGCAGGCGCGGTTCGCACTCCTCGAGTACATCGAAGGGGTCCTCCAGGTCGGCCACCTTCCCTGGAGTGGTGCAGTTCATCACCACCACGATCCCGGTGGCCGATTCCCGGTGCACCCGCACCCCGGCCTGGAAGCCGGGCATCGAGCCACCGTGGCCGACCAGACGCCGCCCGTTCTCCCGATAGAGCTGCACGCCCAGGCCGCGCCCGGAGCTGAATTCCACATCGTCGGCCACGGCGGCGGGCTCACACATCTCGGCCAGGGTGTCGGAATCGAGCACTCCGCCGGTGTCCCCGGCCAGGAAGGCCGCCCACCGGCCGAGGTCAGCCACGGTCGACCACAGCTGACCGGCCGGTGCCATCGCACCGGTGTCCTGGACCTTCTCCGGCAACAACACATCGGCGTAGGGGTGGACCGCATACCCGGCGGCGAAGGGAGACTGGGGCAACGCCGTCGTGCGCTGCATCTGCAGTGGGGCGAGGACCTGCTGATCGATCACCTCATCCCACGCCCGGCCACTGACCCGGCTGACCAGTTCACCCAGGACGGCGAAGGCGATGTTGGAGTAGTGCACATGCCGGCCCGGCCGGTCCAGGACCGTGCCCTGGCCCAGGGCAGTGTGCAGATCCTCTCGATCCACCCCGGGTGCGCGTTCCCACCAGGATCCGGGCAGCTCGGCGGCGATCCCGCCGGTGTGGGTCAGCAGGTGGGCCACGGTGCGGTCTGCGAACAGGGTGCCGGGCACGTAGGTCTCGATTGGGTCGGTCAGGCGAACCTTGCCCGCGTCCCGAAGCTGCAGCACCGCGACGGCGACGAAGGTCTTGGTGATGGAGCCGATCCGGTACTGCAACGCCAGTGGGTCCACGCCGGCAGGCAGAGTGCCCCGCGCAGCGGACCAGACCAGACCGCAATCCCGGACCAGGCCGGTCACCAAGGACGGGATACGCCCCTCGGCCTGCAATGTGGCGGCTCGCCGGTCCAGGCGACGTTGGGTCATGGGCAGTAGTGCGGTGTTCACCAGGTTGCCTTCTACCTTCCTCGCGCTCGGGTCGGCCGCTGCGTTGGTGGCCAAGACCCGTGGGTCGCGAGCGAGCCTACAAGGGCGCCGACCACTGGTAGGGGGTGGTGGTGGCACACCCCGTGGCCAGCATGGCCGGTCAGGCTCTTAGCCAGTGAGCCCGCGGATCACCCGCGGTAGGCCGTCATCGAACACCGCATCGAGATCGAACTCCGCGGCTCGGTCATCGGTCAACTCACCCAGCCACCGGTGCCGCCGCCGTGCGCCGGAACGGTCCAGGCGCCGCCCCTCTGTCTGCCACCAGCTGCGCTGGCTGGATTCGGAATAGACCGCTTCGGTGTGCTCGGCCATGAGCAGCAGGCCCATCCCCTGGATGTAGCCACTGAGTGCCAGGTAGCGACTCAGGGCCGTCTGCGCGTCCAAGCCCAGGGCGGTGAACGCCTCGATCGCCGCGCCGGAGGCCTCGAGGACGGCCGGAACCAACGGGGGCCGGGTACTGGCCATCACGCCGACCAACCAGGGGTGTGTGCGGTAGTTGCGCCATTCTTCCTCGGCATATCGGGTCAGGGTGGTGATGGGCTCCTGGGGTACGGCAATGACACGACGACGCCGGGCCGTCACGTGCTGGACCATGGCGGCCACCAGGCGGTCCCGGCTGCTGAACGTTCGACGGGCAGCGGATATCGATAGCCCTGCCCGGACCGCGACCGAACTCAATGCCACCGCCGCGATTCCCTCGGTGTCGGCGAGATCGACAGCGCTGTGCAACATCGTTGCTGCCTGCCTGTCGGCCGGGACTCCCTGTCGAGTGGCGCTCAGCCGCCCATAGTCCCGGCGGCGCCGGTAGGCCCGTCCTTGACAGGAGCGCGAACAGTAGCGCCGGGGCCGGCCGGTATTCGCCGGCTGACCCAGCACAGCCCCGCACTCCACGCACACCATAGATCACTTTCATCTCAGACTCTGTGTGAGGAAACCACTATAGGCGCCGCCACGACTCGGCAAAGCTGGAAGCGACCCGCACCCGAACCGAAGGAGTCGCGATGTCGACCTTCAAATTCCACGCCCGGCAGGCCCGCAGCACTGAGGCCGAGGCAGTGATCGACCTGTACCTGACCGCCTTCGCCGATGAGGCGGTCATCAGCTGGGCCTTACCGGATCCCGAAACCCGGCACTCCTACCTGGAGGAGAACTCCCGACCGGCGTTAGCGGCCGCAGTCGAGTCCGGTCTGGTCATTCTTGCCGCATCCCCCTCAGGTGAGCTGGCAGGGGCCTCAAGCTGGATACCGCATGACCCCGCGGATTCGGACGAATCCGAACCGGAAGTTCTGGATGGTGATACGCCTGCTCGCCGGATGGCGGCGGCTGGCCGGGCGACGCAGGACCGGAGCCCGGACGTCCCCCACCTGCTGCTGTCCAGTATGGCCACTGCGCCCGTGCACCGTGGCCGCGGTGCCGGCTCCGCGATGATCACCGCTGGGGTGGACCGCGCCGCACAACTGGGTCTACCGATCTATCTGGAAGCGTCCACGCCGAGCAGCCGCAGACTCTATGAACGGTTCGGCTTCCGCGACCACGGCGAACCGATCTCGCTACCGGAGAATGGCCCGATGCTGCAACCGATGTGGCTGGGCCGCTAGTCGGCGCCATCTCAGTTCGCGTCCCCAGCGAGCTCAGTGGATCAGGTCATCGCCTCAGCGATCGGCATATCACCGTCGTAGAAGTTGTACGTCACGCCGATCCCGGAGCCGGTGGTGATCACGTGGGTGATCACCTGCGCCACGTTCGCCCGGGAGGTGACCTTCTGCTCATCGGACAGGGTGGCCTGGCCCGCCTCGCCGAAATCGTCGACGAGCAGCACCTTTCCGCTGGCCGGTTCCATCGTCAGCCGGCCCGGGCCCAGGATGGTGTGGTCCAACTCGCTGCGCCGCAGATCCGCATCGGCGTCATGTTTGGCCTTGGCGTAGTGGTAGAAGGCTTCTTCGGGATCGATCCGGTCGACGTCGACCGCCGCCCGGACGTAGGAGACCATCACATAGCGGCGCACCCCGGCCCGCTGGGCGGCCTGCATCGTGCGGGTGGCTGCCTCATAGTCCACCGCATGGGTGCGCGCGGGGTTACCACCGCCGGCGCCGGCGGTGAAGACCACGGCTGAGGCACCGTCGAAGGCCTGGGTGAGCGCCTGGACGTCGGCCTCCTCGATGTCGAGCAGCACCGGCGTGGCCCCCGCGGCCTCGACGTCCTGGCGGTGATCGTGGTTGCGGATCAACGACTCGACGGCGTAGCCGGCGGAGGTGAGGCTCGGGGCGGTGAGCAGGGCTATCTTCCCGTGTCCGCCGACGATGACCACGCGCTTGTTGTCTGCCATCAGGTCTCCTCAAATGCGCTGGAGCTTGTCTCGGGCTCCACGGTAACCAAGATGACCACAACCCGCCTCTCCGGCACCGAGCAGGTCCAGCGGTGGGGCGGGCACCGGGCCTAGCTCCCCGCGTACCACAGCCGTTGCACAGCGGGATGGCGCACCAGTGCGGCGAAGAGCGCCACCCCCGCCGCGAACCACCAAGCCCCCGATCCGGCATGGACCTCATCACTATCGATACCCACTCCCACCAGAGCGAGGAGAACCATCCCGCCGGCGCCGGCCACCAGGACTGCACTGACTACCTTGGCAAAGACCAGGACGCGCCCGCTGTCCACTCGGCGCACCATCGCCACACAGAGCCACGCCGCTATCATCACGGCGGTCACGACCAGCCCGGCAGCGACGAGCAACACCAGCACCAGGGGTACGTTGTCGGCGTTATCAAGCAGGCTGATGAACTGCAGCGGCAACATGATCAGCCGCCAGCCACCGAAATCGGCCTGCGGATCGACGACGACGTTCTGCACCGCCCCCATACCGAGCAGCCCCACGGTCACCACCGCCAGCACACCCATCAACAGCGACTCCAGTCCGTCCACCCGCTCTTGAAGGTCCGTGACTCTTCTTCGCACCCGATTGAAGTCGGCGTCGGTCGATGTCACCCACTCACTCCCTACTCCTGCCTCAGTCGTACCGGACAGCGAGCACAGCCTCCCTGAGCGCCCTGCCCACCGCCCGGACGAAGGTCAATCCGGTCGGCCACCTCTGATGGGCCGGCGTTCGTTGCCCCGCTTGTAGTTCCCGGTGACGCGGGCCAGCAAGTGCTGATCCTGCTTCGCGCCGGTGCCCAGACGAGCTACTAGTTTCCAGGCAGCAGCACCGGAAACAGTGACCACCACGCGGCCGCCGCGGAAGACCCGTACATTCCCGGACTTGGTCAGTTCATAATCGAAAGGGTCGTCCTCGAGCCCCACACTGTCCGCCGTTCACTTCGCCGCCCGGCGCAGTGCCGGCGGCGCTGGGAAGGGCAGCACGTGGTCCCGAACAGGGGCTCCCACCACCGCTGCGGCACCGAAGTCGTCCTCGCGGACCCGGATGGCCTCTGTGCTGACCTCGGTGATCGCTACGCGCTGGGCGGTGCCATCTGGCAACTCCAAAACCCACGGCTGCGCGAGGAAGGACAGGCCGCGATTTTCCAGAGCTTCCTCCGCGGACAACCAATCGACCTCTGCCGTCACCTCCCGGCCGAGCACATCGACGGCAACGAACCCCTCCCCACAGCTACGTATCCAGCCCACTAACTCACCGTCTTCTCGCCGGTGCTCGATCCAGTCGTTCATGGGCCGCACCATAACGATCAGGGGTGCCGGGGCCATAGCTCAATTCGCCGACCCGCAGCTCGGGTGCGTTCGTCGAGGCCGGTGACCGTGTAGCGGCGCTCGATGCCCGCGGTCACCTGGCCCCACTGGCTGCGGGCAGAGCGGTGCTGGTGGGCCCGGAAGGAATCGCCATCGGTGAAGTGTTCCTGCACGCGCCAGACCAATGGGTCATCGGTGGCGGTGACTTCGAAGGACACACATCCGGCTTCAGCGCGCGTCAGGTCGGTATGCCGCGGTAGGTGGCGAGCCACCACCGCTGCCTCCTGTGGATCGCGACACACGAGTTCGCCATCCAGGTGCACCGCCATCACCATCACCCCTTGCCGGCTCGGACCTGCATCCTATCCACGACCCACTGTCCTACATGCCTGCGGCGGACCTGTACGAGGGTCGGCACCCAGTGCGAGGCCCCAGGAGCCTCGCAGCGGACCCGAACCCTCGTACAGGGTGGCGGAGCGGTCTCGCCGATCAGACGCCGGCGGCGACCTGATCGATGATGTACTGCAGATCCACTGTGCCGGGGCACGCGGTGGCCACTACATCGCTGTGGCCGATAATCTGCGTATTCGGATTCAGGCCATATTCCTGACAGATCTGAATACACAGGTCGATCGAGGTCTGGTAGGTGAAATCATCCGGTGCGCGGTTCTGATCGGCGGAGTGCTCGATCCCGATACTGCGCTGGTTCATCGCGAAGTTGCCCGCGTGCCAGGCGGTGTTGATTTCGCTGACGTACTGGTGCAGGGCGCCTTCGCCGATGCCGTAGTGGGCACTGACCCCGGAGTTGGGGTTGGCGAACGTAGCGTCTGCGGCGGCCAGCGTCCCCACGATGTAGTGGATGACGATGCGGTCCACGGGTGTGCCCCCGCGACCACCGCTGTAGTTGGTGGTGTGTTTCCAGATGGGAGTCACGACTCAGATTCCCTTCCCTAGCGGACATCCGAGGCGGTTTGCCGGGTTCGCTTGCAGTTCGGCTTGGTCGTAAGCGGTCAGGTGCTCCGTACTCGACTCGTAATCCCCGTCAGTTGCCTGAGCAGCGTCAGGGGAGATCACTAGCGCGCCACCAGCAGCAGTGACGGTTGCAGCGCCAAGAAGGAACAACTTTCGTCGTGTTAGTTCCATGTCGCAGAAGTTATCCAACTGTGACATCGCTTGCAACAGGTAGTCGACCGAGATCCGCCACTAGCGGGAAGGCGCCATCATGGGTTTTGCGCGGCATAGTAGGCCTGGCGCGATGCTGTTCTACCGGTGAAAGTTATCCAAAATTAACTTGCGCGTTAGGACCAATTCGCGTAACTGAACTCCTTTTCGACGCCTTTGCCACCCTCGGCAATCGGTTGCCATTCGATGCCGCTGAGTGCAGCGTCGGCCACCCAGCAGACGGTCCCGCCAGCGGCCCGCGGCTATGGGCAGTGCTCAGCGGCGGCGCATGGCTCTTCGGATCGCCGCCACGGCCTGACGCCCGGCGCGGTTGGCCCCGACCGTGGACTGGGAGGGCCCGAATCCGATCAGGTGCACCCGCGGCTCACCGGCCACCTGAGTGCCGCGCATCGTGATACCACCCTCGGGGTTGTGCAGTCGCAACGGTGCCAAGTGCTCCAGGGCGGCTTTGAACCCGGTAGCCCACAGGATCACATCGACGGCGGTGAAGGAGCCATCGGCCTCGCGAACCCCGCCAGATTCGATCGCGGTGAACATCGGGCGACGCTCCAGCGCCCCACGAGCTTGAGCTGCCAGCGCATACGGTGTCCAGCCGAGCCCGGTGTAACTGACCACGCTGCCGGTGCGGCGCCCCGCCTCGACGTCGTCGGTGACTTTGGCGATCACCGAACGGCCGCTCTCGGCGGTGAACTCCCCGGCGTGGAAGACCGGTTCGCGCCGGGTGTACCAGAACGTGGTGGCATGCCGAGAAATCTCCTCAAGCTGCTGCACCGCGGAAATGCCGCCGCCGACGATCGCCACCCGTTGACCCGCGAATTGCTCGGCGTTGACGTAGTCCCGGGTGTGCAGCTGCCGGCCACCGAAGGACTCCCCGCCGGGATAATAGGGCAGCACCGGGTTGGTCCAGGTGCCGGTGGCGTTGATGATCGACGACGTGATCCACCTACCCCGGTCAGTGTCAATGACCAGCGCACTTTCCGGGTCGTCATCGACGGCGCTCACCGACGTCACCTGCACCGGTCGAAGCAGCGGGAAGTCGAACTGCTGTTCATACTCGGCGAAGTACCAGGGCACCGCCCTACTACTCGGCTCCTGTGGGTCGACCGTGGGCACCGGCTTACCGGGCAGGTCGAAGATCCCGTTGACCGTCTCCATCCGCAACGATTCCCACCGGTGCTGCCAGGCTCCCCCGGGCGCAGTGTTGGCGTCCAGGACCACGAAGGTCGGCGACCCACCGTCGACCACCTCGGCATCGTCCTGACCGGGGTCCAGCGCACTGGCGAAGCCACGCCGTTGCAGATGATAGGCCGCAGACAGCCCGGCCTGTCCCGCGCCGATAACCACGACGGTAGCCCGTGCCGGGGCGGCCCGCTCCGGGGCTGCAGCAAAGGTGTCCGCGCCGAGCACTGCGCGAGGAGAATCTGTGGTCACGTCGGCTGGAACGTCGACCGGCTCGAAGAACTTCCCGGACCGCAGCGGCTCCCGGCGCTGGTGTTCGGGTAGCACAGGTGGCCCCTGCCCCACGCGAGCGCCCGACGGCAGCAGTGGTGATGACGGTGAGTTGGCGCCTGATGGGCGTGGCGCGGGCCGTGGGTTACCTCGCCCCCGCGGCCGGGTAGCCCATCGCACCATCCGGCTGGCGTGACGGGAACTCGGAACGCAGGTGCCACTGCGCGGCGGCCGCACCGGCATCGAGCACCGCCGTCGCCCCGATCAGCGCCGCGGTCACCCTCGGTGGCCGCCTACGCAGCGCCGCCAGGCAGACCACAACCCAGCCGGCATTGACCACGGCAGCACCTTCCAGATCCCTATCGGACAGCCGGCGGCGGCCCGCCCCGGTGAGCAGCAGTGCACTCGTAGCGCCGAGCGCAAGGGCGATCTGCAGGCGCCGGTTCGCGATCGGCTCCAGCCCAGGGCCCAATTGCCGGCTACCCAGAACCACACCGGCGGCCAGGGCGCACCCCACCCCGTCCGCAGCAAGGATGCGGCGCGCCCAGCGCCGATCACCCATGGAACCCGGTTCACCAATGGAACCCCGCGCCGGAGTTATCCCTTTCCCCATACCGGGATCCTAGTCGCCACCGGTCGAGAGTCGACGCCCCGTAGGCTCCCCTCATGGCGATGCACCCCAGCCTCGTTCCGGTGGCCGGCCTGATCGGGCGCTGGCGCGGCCCTGGTCACGGCGAATACCCGACGGTCGCGCCGTTCGAGTACACCGAGGAGCTCACCTTCACCGACGTGGGCAAACCCTTCCTGGTCTACCTGCAGCGCACCTGGTCACCGCAGGGCGGGCCGATGCACACCGAGACCGGGTATCTGCGGGTATCCGGCGAGGGCG
>Ga0079225_10001316_pt1 | contig 13891 bp, 8 predicted proteins | sample Poulit2012_FD_76344 | JGI IMG/M metagenome (GOLD analysis project Ga0079225, IMG submission 76344) | Agricultural soil microbial communities from Georgia to study Nitrogen management - Poultry litter 2012 | ecosystem: Environmental > Terrestrial > Soil > Agricultural land | place: USA: Georgia...
CCCCAACAAAAGAATAAAAAGAATAACCAGTCCAAGAAGATGTCTGGGCTCAAGATCGTCAACGATTACGAGTTCACCATCACCTTGAACCAGGCCGAGAGCCGCTTTCCCCAGCGGCTCGGGTACTCGGCCTTTTATCCCTTGCCGGATTCGGCTTTTGATGACATGAAGGAATTCGGTGAGCATCCCGTTGGCAATGGACCGTATAAGATGGCGGGGAAAGACGCATGGGTGCACGATAAGAAGATTTCTCTGGTTCCCAATAGCGACTATCGGGGCCATCGCAAGCCGCAAAACGACGGATTGACATTCAAGTTCTATTCCGATCCGGATGAGGCCTATGCCGATGTGCGCGACGGTAGCCTCGACATCCTTGACGAGGTACCCGATTCGCAACTTCCCGATTACCAGTCCGATGACGATGTGCAGGCCTTCGGGAAGCCGGGATCGGTGTTTGAATCCATTACCGTCCCAGGGAGTGTGAAGCATTTCGGTTTCGACAAAGAAGGTACTCTGCGCCGCCGCGCCTTGTCGATGGCGCTAGATAGGGAGCAGATGACGTCAAAGGTCTTCGGTAGTTCGCGTACACCTGCACGTGATTTCACGTCGCCTCTGATGCCGGGATTTAGCGATGAACTCGATGGCGCTGACGTGTTGAACCACAATGCCCAGAAGGCTAAGAAACTGTGGGCCAAGGCCGATAAAATCGATAAATGGAGCGGCAAATTCACGATCGCATTCGTTGATGGCAGCGACCATCAGGAGTGGATTGAAGCCGCGGCCAAACAGCTGCACAAGACCCTGGGAATTAAGGCCGCCGGCAAGAAATACGATAGTGACTCGAACCTACGCGAAGACATCACGGCGACGAATATGAAATCGGCTTTCCGTAGTGGTTGGCAGCCCGATTACCCGTCGATGTTCAACTATCTGCAGCCGCGATTCCAGTCGGGTGCTGACTCCAATAACTCCGGCTACGACAATAAGAAATTCGATGCCGCATTGAAAAAGTCGGCCGGGGCCGATGACGCCGATACCGAGTACCGGCTAGTCAACGATGCCCAAGAAATCCTATTGCAGGACCTCCCGGTAATACCATTGTGGTATCGCAATATTAGTGCGGCTGCTGCCACGGATATCGAGGACGTGTCGTTCAATTGGCAGAACGAACCCGAATACCATCGAGCCCATAAGTAGGCGATGCACTCGATAACGCGGCCGCAGCGCGATGCGATTCAAAGAGCAGCATCCATGCCAGTATTACGAACATGGACGGTAGCCATGCGTACGTCTGTGGAGATGTGCCGCGACAATGTCGGTGTGTGTCGTTAGGATTTCGGTGTGGTATCGGCTTCAGATGATCGGTCAACCGAACAGATTGCCCTGGAGAAGGGGGCTGGAGAAGTTTCCGACGTGCTCTTAAACCTGGAGCATTCGATCTCGCGGGCCAAACGAGCCTTGAAAACGGTGCGCAAAGACGGCGTCGATACGAACGCTGAGTTTGCGTTGAGCGAGGCGATTACCAGTCTGGAGCAGATCCGCAAACGGTTGCAGCAAGACACGTACTTCGCCGGTAACTCGCTGCGGCTGATGTAAGCGCGCGCCGTGGTACGTAGTGGTCAGGAGATTCAGGCTGCCCTGAGCAGGTTCGTCCAAAAATGGCAGCCATATGACGGCTCCGAGATCGCCGAAGCTCAAACGTTCCTGAACGATCTGTTCGACTGCTATGGCAGCGACCGTCAGGCCGTCGGTGCGGTGTTTGAAGACTTCCGGTCATCGGCTGGGTTCATGGATTTGCACTGGCCGGGCGTGTGCATTATCGAGATGAAACGTCCCGCCAAAGATCTAAGCGCGGCCCGCGAACAGGTGAAACGATATTGGGAAGAGTCCTCCGATCCCGATAATGACGTGCCAGCAGCTAGGTGGGTTGTCATCTGCTCGTTCCAAAAGATCGAGGTGTGGGAACCCGGGAGATTCCCTGGCCGAGCGCGGGTCGCGCTGGATCTGGTAGATCTGCCCGCACACTATGATGTGTTGAACTTTTTGACCGGCCCCAATATTGAGCCGGTCTTCCACACACATCACCGGCACATGACCCGGCAGGCGGCCGAAAAAGTCGCTCAGGCTTACCAATCGTTGATCGACCGTGCCGCCGCCCCGTCCGATGAGATCCAACGTTTTATTCTGCAATCCGTCTGGTGCATGTTCGGCGAGGATCTGGGCATGCTCGAGGGCTGGCCATATCAGGCCACGGTCTCTAAGCTCGTGGCCGACTCTGACAGATCGTCGGCCTCAGAGTTGGGGTTCTTGTTCCGTCTGTTGAATCAGAAAACGAACCACAATCGCAAAGGATTGTATGCGGGGACCACCTATGTCAACGGCGATCTCTTCGCTCAACCCGCGTTCGTGGAACTCACCGAAGCCGAACTGCGGCTGTTGGGCGAGGCTAGCGAGTTCGATTGGCGAAAGGTCGACCCGACCATATTCGGATCCCTCATGGAAGGTGTGTTAGGCGAACGACGCTGGGAACTGGGCGCACATTACACGCACGAGGCCGACATCATGAAAATCGTGACGCCCACAATCGTGCGACCATGGCAAGAACGCATCGACAAGACAACCTCGGTTTCCGAGGCGCGCGGGCTACTGGATGAATTGTGCGAATTCCGTGTGCTAGATCCGGCCTGCGGGTACGGGAACTTTCTATATGTGGCCTACCGAGAACTCCGCGGCCTTGAACAACAGCTTAAAGACAAAATCAGCGACCTAGCCAAAACCACAGGTCTACCTGTGCCGGCTGGTCCGTGGCCGTTCGTCCGATTGACGAATATGCAAGGCATCGACATTGAGCCCACGGCCGTGATGATCGCCCGCGTCACCCTGTGGATGGGCCACCGCCAAATGATCGACATTTACGGAGAAGCAGAAGACCCACTACCGCTGGTCACCCTGGCATCGATCCAAGCCGGTGATGCGCTGCGTATCGGCTGGCCCGAGACCGACGCCATCATCGGCAACCCGCCCTTTTATGGTTCCCAGTTCATTCGACGGGCCATGGGTGATGACTATGTGGACTGGCTCAAAGATGAGTTCAAGATCGGCGTGAAAGACTTTTGCACCTACTGGTTCCGGCGCGCCGCAGACCACCTGAAACCCGACCAGCGGGCCGGTTTGGTTGGCACGAACTCGATCTCCCAAAACCGCGCACGGTCTGTCTCGCTGGACTATGTGATCGCCAGCGGCGGTGTTATCACCGACGCATACGCCAGCCAGAAGTGGCCCGGCGAAGCCAAAGTCCATGTATCCCTCGTCAACTGGATCCATCAGCCCAGCCAGCCGAGCACCAGGTTCAAGATCGACGGCGCCGACGTCGAGGGGATCAACTCCAGCCTGCGCGACACCTCAGCATCGGCATGGGTACCCCAAGTACTCGCCGCCAACCGCGGCCGGTGCTTCCAAGGCCCCATCCCCGTAGGGGCGGGCTTCATTCTCGACGAGCACGAAGCCGGCAATCTACTAGCATCATCCGGAATTGAGTATTCACACGTGGTCCGTCCATATGTGATAGGTGACGATATAGCTGACGACGTAGAACAACAGCCACAACGCTGGATTATCGACTTCGCGAGTCGTGCCTTAGAAGAAGCAAGCAAGTATCCAGAGGCTCTCCAGATTGTTCGGGACCGCGTGAAACCCGAGCGCGACAAAAATAGGCGCCGAGCGAGACGCGAAAAATGGTGGCTGCTTGGTGAACAAGCCAGAGGGATGCGCAAGGCCCTAGATGGCAAAACACGCTATGTCGTCGGCACACGCGTGGGCAAGCGCCTTTTGCTCACGTGGACTCATGCGAATACACTGCCATCGGATGCGACAAACGTTTTCGCGTTCGATGATGACTTCTCTATGGCGGTGTTGCAGTCGCGAGCACACGTGGCGTGGGCGTGGCACCAATCATCAACATTTAAGGCAGACCTCCGGTATACACCGACGTCAGTGTTCATGACGTTCCCGTGGCCCGACACCGCTACCCAAAACCAACGTGAAACGGCCGCAGAAGCCTGCAGACAACTATTGGCACGACGAGCAGAACTGTGTATCGAACACAATCTAGGTCTGACGAAGCTGTATAACGCCATGAATGATGGCGCATTTACTGATTTGAGAGACCTACATCAGTCTGTAGATGAAGCGATTACAGACTGCTACGGCTGGCCACGCAAGATAGCCCAAGATGATGAGCATCTCACTTCTCGGCTCCGCGAACTCAATCAAGAGATTGTCACGGGAATCCGGCCTTACGCGCCATGGCTAGACAGTGCTGCTTAGCAGTTGCCTATGGCCCTGGTGTCAACAGTATCTGCATACGGGAAAGTATGCGGCTATAGCGCTTTCGTGAGATCAGGATGCCAGATGGGACCGCTTGATTTGATCGAATGTATGTTCGATACTGGACGGCATGTCCGCCGTCCACGCCGATGATGATCCGCTGGAACAGCTACGTGCGCAGGTGGCCCGCATCGAGGGGCGCCCCGCACAGCAGTCGTCGGCGCCGGCCATTCCTACGCACCCCGCGTTAGCTGAGCTAATACAGTTACGCGCCGGCGCCAGCTATGCGGTCGATAGCGCGAGCCTGGCGATCGCCATGATGGCCGGACCATCGTCCGGGGGAGCCTGGTGCGCAATCGTGGGTTCCGCGGAAATCAGTTTGTCCGCGGCCGCGGCGGCCGGGGTGGTACTGGACCGCACCATAGTGGTTCCCGATCCGGCCGATCAGTGGCCCGAGGTGCTGGCCGCGCTGATCGATGCCGTGCAGATGGTGGTGTTTTGCCCGCCGGGGCGCGTGAGCGAGTCGGTTTCTTCCCGATTATCGGCACGATTGCGTGCCCGCGGCGGCGTATTGGTGGTGTGGGGGCAGTGGCCTCGATGCCAAGCGCAGTTGACGATCACCGATTCGGTCTGGCACGGCTTGGGACACGGTCACGGACACCTGCGGGCCAGACAGGCAACGGTTGCGGTGCAACAGACACATGCCCCGGCCCGTACCGCACGAATCTGGCTTCCCGATGATCATCATCGCATCCGCAAGACCGAGGACAATATATACGCGTTGCGGAGCACCGGATGAACGATGGGCGGAGTCCTAGTGAGGCGGAGCCGAACGTGAGGTTCTCGTCAGAGAACCGAAGGACGGTTATTTGGTGTCCCGACTGGCCGGTATATGCGGCGGGAGCCACACGCATGAGCGCCGCCGCGGTATTCGATAAGGGGCAGGTGCTGGCCTGCACCGATATTGCCCGGCACGACGGCGTGCGGCGAGGAATGCGTAAACGCGATGCGCAATCACGGTGTCCGCAGCTCGAACTATTCGATTATGAGCCCGAACGCGATGCCCGCGTCTTCGCCGATGTGCTTGCCGCCGTCGAAGAACTCAGCGCCGGAGTGGCACCTATCCGGCCGGGATTATGTGCGCTGCGATCACCGGGACATTACTACGGCGGTGAAGAACGGTCCGGTGCGGTGATTGCCGAGCACCTCGTGCAGGCCGGGCAGTGGGATTGCCGGATCGGTGTTGTTGATACCCTGTTCGCCGCCGAACAAGCTGCACGTCACGCTGCCGCACAAGAAACATACATCGTTCCCAGCCGGGAGACTTCCGCTTTCCTTGGCGGACTGCCGATCGACGCTTTGGGGCACGCCGCCCTCATCGATCTGTTTCATAGGCTGGGGTTGCGCACCGTCGGCGATTTCGCGGGATTGAGGCACGGCGATGTGATCGCGCGATTCGGCAGTCTGGGCGCCCGGATGCACCGAATGGCGCGCGGCATAGATGTCGATCCGGTGGCCGCCCGTGCGGTGCCACCCGAATTCACCGAAACCGTGGGATTCGAACCACCGGTCGCCCGCAGTGAACAGCTGGCATTCAGCCTCCGCCGGCCCGCTGAACGATTTATATCTCGGTTGGCCGACCACGGGTCCGTGTGCACGACGGTGCGGATCGGCATTGACACCGATCGGCGTGGCTCCGCCGAGCGTATCTGGCTACATCCGCGCTGGTTCACCGCCGCCGATCTTCTCGACCGCGTGCGCTGGCAGGTACAAGCCGGCGAGCTGGGGGGAGCGGTCAGCGAGGTGCGGTTTGTGCCCGAAGAGATCGGTAATCTCGGCGATCACGCCGACACCTTGTTCGGTACGGGTCCCGACGAGCAAGTCGACCGCAGCATCGCACGGGTGCAAGGCCTGCTCGGCCACGAATCGGTACGTTCCGCCGGTATACAGGCGGGTCGCAATCCGGCTGACCGGCAAGTGCTCGACCCCTGGGGGCAAGGCCGGCGGTCTGCCTCGCTACGTCGGTCTCCTGACCGCTCTTCTGACCAAACAGACACCGCGGTACTGCCGTGGCCGGACAGTATTCCCGATCCCGCGCCGTCACGGGTGTATGCCGCTCCGAAGAAGGCCGCCGTGGTGGCCAGTCGCGGCGAGCCGGTCCGCGTGGACGGGCGGGGGATGATCAGCGCCGAGCCGGCCAGTTTCCGGGCCGGCGAGCACTGGTATCCGGTGGCCGCTTGGGCCGGTCCGTGGCCGGTCGATGAGCATTGGTGGGACACAGCATGCGCACGCCGGATCGCCCGGTTCCAGATTGTCGGGGTTGACGGCAGCGCATGGCTGATGGCCATCGAAGACGGCCAATGGTGGATCGAGGCCGGCTATGACTGACACGAGTGTGACTGAACTGGGCGGCACCCGTGGCATGGCATAACCCCCCGATCAGTTGGGCCGAGTTGGAACGCCGGCTCTCGGGGCGATCGGCGCAACGTTCAACGGACCAGCCGATTCCCGATACCGCCGAACCCCCCATCGGTTCGCCCGTCGAACATACCGAGTTGCCTTATGCGGAATTACACTGCCACAGCAGCTATAGCTTCTTGGATGGATGCAGTGACCCCGATGAACTCATCACCGAAGCGGCGCGCCTCAAATTGCACGGGCTCGCGTTGACCGACCACGACGGCTTTGCCGGGGCGCCGCTGTTCGCCGAGGCGGCCGCACAGCACCAGGTGCGTACCGTATACGGAGCCGAGTTATCCCTGGGCGTGAACGAGCCGCAGAACGGTATCGCCGATCCGCACGGCACCCATCTATTGGTGCTAGCCCGCGGGGCCGAGGGGTACCACCGGCTAGCCGCCGCGATCACCGACGCCAATCTGCGCGGTGAACAAAAAGGCGTCCCCCGCTATGACATCGACGAGCTAGCGGACTACGGACGGGACCATTGGGTCATCCTGACCGGATGCCGTAAAGGAGCGGTCCGCCAGGCACTCGACTCCGGTGGCCGCACGGCAGCCGGACACCGCATTGACGAGCTGACCGATATGTTCGGCACCGAAAACGTTCTCGTGGAGCTCACCGACCACGGCTCACCGCTGGACAGCGATATCAACGATGCGCTTGCCGATTTAGCCGCTAGCCGCACGCTGGCCACCGTGGCCACCAATAATGTCCACTACGCCCGGCCCCGCGATAGTCGTCTGGCCTCGGCGGTAGCCGCCGTCCGGGCCCGCCGGTCGTTATCGCAGATGAACGGCTGGCTGGCAGCCCACGGGCGCGCCCACCTGCGCACCGGCACCGAAATGCACCGGATTTTCCGGCGATTCCCGGATGCGGTCAGCCGCACGGCGCCGATCGCCGATCAGCTTGCATTTAGCCTGCGCGCGATCACCCCCGAATTACCCGAAACCGCGGTCCCGGCCGGCCACAGCCCGGTGAGCTGGTTACGCGAGTTAGTCGAACGTGGCCTGAGTGAAAAATACCGGGATGATCAACGTGCTCGCGAGCGCGTCGAACGTGAGCTCGCGGTCATTGAAGCCAAGGGCTTCTGCGGGTATTTCCTGATCATGCACGATATCGTCGCCGAGGCCAGGAGACGCAAGATCCTGTGCCAGGGGCGGGGTTCTTCGGCCAGCTCCGCGGTGTGTTACGTCTTGGGCATCACCGCCATTGATCCGGTTTTCTACGACCTGCCGTTCGAGCGTTTCTTATCCGAACACCGCGACGACGAACCCGATATCGACGTTGACTTCGACGCGGCCCGCCGCGAGGAGATCATCCAGTGGGTGTATGACCGATTCGGACGCCATAACGCCGCCCAGGTCGCCAATACCATTACCTATCGGCCCCGCTCGGCGGTCCGTGATGCGGCTAAGGCACTGGGGTATTCACCCGGCCAGCAGGACGCCTGGTCAAAGAATCTGGAACACCGCCGGCGGATCGACACCGATGCGGAGATCCCGGTTCCCGTGGTGGAATTGGCCGAACAATTCACCCGGTTGCCCAGACACCTTGGAATCCACTCCGGCGGCATGATCCTGACCAAACGTCCCATCGGGGAAGTATGCCCTATCGAACGAGCCCGGATGGAAGGGCGCACCGTCCTGCAGTGGGATAAGGAATCGTGCGCGTGGATGGGGTTAGTTAAATTCGATCTTCTGGGGCTGGGCATGCTCGGTGCGGTGGCGGCCGCCTTTGATCTGGTGGCCGAGCATCTTGGTGAGCACTGGGAGCTGGCCACTATCCCACGCGAAGAGCCGGCGGTCTACGACATGCTGTGCCGCGCCGATTCGATCGGGGTGTTTCAAGTAGAAAGCCGCGCCCAAATCGGAACCCTGCCGCGTCTGCAGCCGCGATGTTTCTACGATCTGGCGATCGAAATCGCACTCATCCGCCCCGGTCCTATTCAAGGCGGCGCGGTGCACCCCTATATCCGCCGTGCTACCGGACGCGAGCCGGTCGAATATCCCCATCCCGAGCTAGCAGAGGTGCTCGAGCGCACCAAGGGGGTTCCGCTCTTCCAGGAGCAACTCATGCAGATGGCAATGAAAATCGGCAACCTCACCGGTGGCGAGGCCGATTTATTACGCCGGGCTATGGGCTCGAAACGCGGCATAGAACGTATCGACAGCCTGCGCGAACGCATTTATGCCGGAATGGCCGAATGGGGGATTACCGGCCGGGATGCCGATGGCTTGTATATGAAGATCGCATCGTTTGCCAATTTCGGTTTCGCCGAAAGCCACGCACTGAGCTTCGCGCTCCTGGTCTACGCCAGTTCATGGATCAAATTGCATTATCCCGGCGCGTTCCTGGCCGCCCTATTACGCAGCCAGCCCATGGGCTTCTATTCACCGCAATCCCTGGTGGCAGACGCCCGTCGCCATGGTGTGCGGGTGCTGCGCCCCGATATCGCCCGCTCACCTGCCCGCACCGATCTGGAGGCCAATACCCGCGCACCGACGGGCATGGATGCCTGCCTGCGGCGGGATCAGCCTCCGGTCGGTCCGTTCGACCCCGCCGGGGACACCGGTTCAGCTCACCGGCGCGATACCGCATTCGACGTGCGCTTAGGGCTCGATCAAGTCGACGGCATCAGCACCGATATCGCAGAGCGGATCATCGAGCAACGGAGCCGGCACGCCTTCACCGATATCGCCGATGTCGCACGCCGATGCGCGCTGACCACCGCCCAGATGGAGGCACTGGCGACATCGGGGGCCTTCGATTCCTTCGGATTATCCCGACGCCGGGCACTCTGGCTAGCCGGGAACCCCGAGTCCGCCGGACAGCTCGCCGGAACCGGGATCGCGGCAGAACCGCCGGCACTTCCGGGCATGAACGCGGTCGAGGAAATGTCGGCCGACCTCTGGGCAACCCGGATGACCGTCGATACGCATCCGATGGAACATCTGCGCGAGGCTTTGAACGACGGGGGAGTCCTCTCGGTCGCCGACGCGTTCTGTTATGAAGCGAACAGGCGAGTGCATGTGGCCGGCCTTGTCACACACCGTCAGCGCCCCAGCACCGCCGGCGGCATCACCTTCATCAACCTAGAAGACGAGACCGGCATGCTCAACGTTATCTGCTCCGAAGGTCTATGGAAACGTTATCGACGTGTCGGCCGCAATGCTCCGGCGCTGATCATACGCGGGAGACTTGAACGCAATGACGGTGTCACAAACCTCGTCGCCGATGCCCTCACGCCCGTCGAATCTGCCATCCCCCAAGCCGCGGCCGTGACCGGTTCGGCACATTCGTCCCGAGATTTCTGTTGAGCCGCCGGCCCCGAGTGCATGTGCGGCGATTTCGATCCAGGCATTAAGCTGGACTAGCCATGTCCGTCACCTATCTAGATCACGCCGCCACTACGCCGGTGCTGCCCGAGGCAGCCGACGTACTCGCCGAACAGCTCACGCACACCGGGAACGCTTCATCACTGCACTCCTCGGGCCGGGCCGCGCGTAGGGTCGTCGAAGAATCGCGCGAGCTCATCGCCGACCGGCTCGGCTGCCGGCCCAGCGAGGTCGTGTTCTGTTCCGGCGGAACGGAAGCCAATAATTTGGCGATTAAAGGCCTTTTCTGGGATCGTCGACGGCGTGAGCCCCACCGCGATCGGATCGTGTTCAGCTCTATCGAACATCACGCACTATTGGATCCGGTGAATTGGCTGGCCAAACACGAGGGCGCCGATGTCATGATGACGCCGGTCGATAAGTTCGGCACCGTTTGCCTGGACGATCTGCGTTCGCAGGTCGAATCCGATCCCGAACGGATCGCCGTCCTGACCACCATGTGGGCCAATAACGAGATGGGGACCATTCAGCCGATCGATCGGGTCGTGCAGATCGCACACGAGCACAACATCGTGGTGCACAGCGATGCGGTCCAGGCCGCCGGATACCACGAATTGGACTTCGGGCGCAGCGGCCTCGACGCCATGACCGTCACCGCCCACAAATTGGGCGGTCCCGTGGGCATCGGGGCGCTGGTCATCCGGCGCGATCTTGAACCGATGCCGCTATTACACGGGGGAGGTCAAGAACGCGACGTGCGCTCGGGCACCATCGGCGTCGGACTGATCGCGTCCTTTGCCGCCGCGGTCGACATCAATGCGCAGCGCCGTCGCGACAACGTCGAGCGCATCGAAGCGCTTCGCGCCAAGCTCGTTGACGGCATCGGCCGCCTGGTGCCAGAAGCCGTGATCAACGGCGAACCCGATCGTTGGAAACGGCTACCCAATATCTGTCACGTCACGTTCCCGGGATGTGAAGGCGATGCCATGCTGATGCTACTGGATTCTCACGGCATCGAATGTTCCACTGGCTCGGCTTGCAACGCCGGTGTGCCCCAGCCCAGCCATGTGCTCATGGCCATGGGCTATGACGAACCAGCAGCTCGCAGTTCGTTACGGTTCAGCCTGGGTCACACCACAACCGATGCCGATATCGACCGCGTGCTGGCGGTACTCCCCGGCGTGGTTGACCGGGCGCGAGCCGCCAGCCTGGTAAGAGGTGCCTGATGCGAGTCATAGCTGCTATGTCCGGCGGCGTAGATTCCGCCGTGGCTGCCGCGCGCGCCATCGATGCCGGACACGAGGTGACCGGTGTGCACTTGGCGTTAAGCCGGAACCCCAAATCCTACCGATCCGGAGCACGCGGATGCTGTTCAATCGAAGACAGCAATGATGCGCGCAGGGCCGCCGACACCCTGGGGATCCCGTTTTATGTCTGGGATATGAGCGAGGAATTCGCTGACGACGTCGTCGATGACTTCATTGCCGAATACCAGGCGGGCCGCACCCCGAACCCCTGCCTGCGGTGTAACGAGAAAATCAAGTTTGCCGCGGTCCTAGACCGCGCATTGGCCCTAGGTTTCGACGGCGTGGTCACGGGGCATTACGCCACATTGCACACCGATGCCGACGGTCTCATCGAACTCCATCGAGCCGCCGATCACGGCAAAGACCAATCGTACGTTTTGGGCGTATTGACCCAGAGTCAGCTGGCACATTCGATATTCCCGCTGGGTGAGACGCCCAAGGAGCAGGTGCGCGCCGAAGCGGACCGACGCGGTCTGCAGGTGGCACAGAAACCCGATAGCCATGACATCTGTTTCGTCTCCGACGGTGATAATGCCGGCTGGCTAACCGAAAAAATCGGACCCAAACCCGGCGCCATCGTCGACGAGGACGGCCAGCAGATCGGCGAGCACGAAGGTTCCTATGCGTTCACCATCGGCCAGCGACGCGGTTTAGGGCTCGGCACGCCGGCGCCTGACGGCAAGCGTCGTTTCGTCCTCGATATCGAACCGGTGGACGGAACCGTCACGGTAGGGCCGCGCGACCGTCTGCGCGTCGACACCTTGGAATGCATACGGCCGTTATGGTGCGGGCGCGCTCCGAGCACAGAAATGGAATGCACGGTGCAGTTACGCGCACACGGGACCGAGCATCGCGCGACGGTCACCGCTGACGATAACGGTGTGCGCGTGGAGTTGATTGATGTCGCCGAAGGAATCGCGCCCGGACAGGCCTGCGTGATCTACGACGGCACCCGCGTGGTGGGGTCGGCAACGATTGCTCGAACCGCACGCAGCGCGGATCTGGTGTGATATGAGGGCTACCGGCACCGGAGCGATGCCCGGCGACGATCTCGCCGATGCGCTTAGGTTCACGTGCTCTGAGCTGTCCATACCGTTCCTACCGGATCTGCCGGCTCGCGGCCAACACGCCGCGATGGCTGGACGCGCCCTAGCCGTGACCGACGAGCTGGACGCCGATATTCGCAATGGACGTTGGCGGTTGACAGGTGGCGCCAGCCGAGACCAGCGCCGCGCCGAATCCGTGCTCGGCCATGACCTGGACGTCCTGGAAGAACACGGGGTTAACGCTGATGTGTTCAAAATCCAGATTGCCGGTCCGCTGAGCCTGGCCGCCACCATCGAACTGCCCCGCGGCGGTCTCGTGCTGGGCGACCACGGCGCCAGCCGTGACCTCGCGCAAGCAATGGCGGCCGGCATCGAATCTCTGATTGGGCGCGTGCGGGCCCGTATCGGCTCAGCCGAGCTCATCGTGCAGGTCGACGAGCCGCATGCGCCCGCGGTCATGGCGGGCACGGTGTCCACCGTGAGCGGGTATGCCAAGCACACCGCATTCGACGAAACACGTACCGATGCGCTCCTACGCGCCATCACCGCAGCAATCGGTCAAGCCGGCGCGACACCGGCCGTCCACTGTTGCGCGCCGAGCCTGCCGGTCGATGTGTTCATCGGCGCGGGTTTTTCGGCAATCGCTTTCGAGCCGCTCACAGCAGATGACCGATGGGCGCAGGCGCTTGATAAGGGGGTCGCCTTGTGGCCCCAGGTTGAGCCGATTCAAGACTCGGCGCGCCGCCGCCTGGAGACATTCGTGGGGGCGCTGGGATTCTCCCTTGAATCGGTCCATGAGCAACTCGTTATCACACCGCCCTGCGGCCTGGATTCGGAGACGCTACATGACGCAAAAACCGCGTTAAGCCGGACGCAGCAGCTGGCTGATTCCGTTCCGTGAACGGATTATTTGAGCGTGAGATTCACAAAAACCGGTAAATGATCGGAAGCCAAACTGGGCGCCACCCGAGAATCGCTGGCGCGGAAGTCAGCTGTCGCCAGAATATGGTCCAGCTGACGCCGTGGCGCATCGGCCGGCCAGGTGGGTGTGGCAGATTCGGGAGAAAACGCGGGCGCTAAGCCGATCCGGCCCAGCGTGCTAATCACCTCGCTGCCGTGTGGCGTATTCAGGTCTCCGCCGAGAAACACCGATGCGCCATCGTTGATCATCGGAGCCATAAGCCGAGCCAGATCCCTTGACTGTGCCAATACATCCTCCTGACCGTCGCGAGGCTGCAAATGCGTCGACACCGCCCACACCGAGGTCCCGTGCCACCGAATCTGCACGGCCAAGGACTGTGCGCCGGTGACCGCGCCGTGCTTCGGCAGCGGATATGCGCTGCGCGATTCGATGGGTAGCCGCGTGAGGACCGCATCACCCCACACGGGATCGGCCGCCGGCCCGAAGACCGCCGAA
>Ga0079225_10001318_pt1 | contig 13887 bp, 12 predicted proteins | sample Poulit2012_FD_76344 | JGI IMG/M metagenome (GOLD analysis project Ga0079225, IMG submission 76344) | Agricultural soil microbial communities from Georgia to study Nitrogen management - Poultry litter 2012 | ecosystem: Environmental > Terrestrial > Soil > Agricultural land | place: USA: Georgia...
AAAAACATTACTCAAAAATTTGAAAGAGGTATTCAAACAGCATTGACTTATAATTTTTCACAAAAGCAAATTAAACAAATTTTTTTAAACGTATTAAAAAAGTATGACGATTGAAAAAGGAGGGATCAGTGTTGACTGTCATTCGGACATTACAGCTTGAAAAACAAATAGATGATTTTAAACTCGGCCCAATCGAATTGACGATTGAACCGGGAACGATTACGGCACTTGTTGGGAATAATGGCTCTGGAAAAAGTACCTTGATGAAGTTAATGATGAATTTAGTAAAATCTGATCACGGAAAAATTTATCTTTTTGACCAAGAAATTGCACCAGCCAATGAAAAGTGGAAAACAAATGTCGGCTACCAACCACAAGCAACTGTCGGTTATGCGCCATTTACCGGAGAAACACTCAAACAAATGATCGCACCTTTATATCCGACATGGGATCAGCAGCTCTTTAATGATGTTGTCACTGAATTAAATATTTCCTTAAAGAAACCATTTAATAAATTATCGCCGGGCGCACAACAAAAGTTATCGTTTGCCTTAACGATCGCCCGCAATACACCATTATTAATTTTAGATGAACCAACGGCACATCTTGATATTCCATCGAAAAAACTAATAATTGACCGTCTCGTTCAGTGGATGGAAGGTGGTGAACGTTCAATTATTATTGCGAGTCACCAAGTCGAAGATATTAAAAAATTAGCGGATTATTTAGTCATTTTACACCATGGGCAAATGATTGGACATTATGAAAAAGGTAACTTAAGTGAACAATATGCTCGCTTTTGGTTAAAGGAACCATTAACTAATCATGACATACCACATATTATTGCACGGGACGATTTAACGATTGTTTCCAATCAAGCAGCAGCAACAGAAGCTTATTTAAACGAACACCGAATTGAATATATCAACCACGAACAAATTGACTTGGAAGAAATTATTACTTTTTTATTAACGAATAAACATTGAAAGGATGAAACAAAATGGGAACTGTTTTAACGGTGAACAATTTAGATAAGTCATTTAAAAATGTGCAAGTTTTAAATGATGTATCTTTCGAAGTACGTAAAGGAGAAATTATGGCTGTTTTAGGGCCTAATGGGGCAGGAAAATCAACAACGATTCGTAATATTATGGGAATCATTTATCCGGATTCAGGAACGATTACCTTCCAAAACAGTAATGGAAATGAAATCCCGCGCCATAAAATTGGCTATTTGCCTGAAGAACGAGGACTTTATAAAAATGTTAAAGTTATGGATATTTTATTATATTTAGCCCATTTAAAAGATTATCCATTAAAAAAAGCCCGTCAAAGAGCTCTTGAGTATTTGAAAAAGTTTGATTTAGAGGGCAAAGAAAATACGTCAATTGATGAGTTATCAAAAGGAATGGGGCAAAAAGTTCAATTTATTTCATCCGTATTACACGAACCAGAACTACTCATTCTCGATGAACCATTTTCTGGACTCGACCCTGTTAGTCAAGAATTGTTTAAAGATGAAATTCGTCAACTAGCTCGGGAAGGGACAGCTATTCTTTTATCATCCCACCAAATGAATTTAGTTGAAGAAATGTGTGATCGACTATTTATGATGCATCGTGGTGAACGAATTATTTATGGAGACTTAAGCGATGTGAAAGCGAAATACGCAAACTTTAAATGTATTATCCACGGCATGAACGATCGACCATTGCTCGAACAAATTAGTGATGTAGAACGAATTGAACAAAATGAATCTGCGGCAACATTGTATTTACAAGCGGATGTGAATATTAATGAGTGGCTTAAAAGTTTACCGGATCAATTGAATATTCAAGAGCTCTCATTAGACAGAATCTCACTACACGAAATATTCATTGATATTGCGACAGGAAAAAATATTGATTTAGAAGTAGGTGAATTTAATGCGACAAACATTTAAAATCGCGGCATGGGAAATTAAACGTAATATGAAAAACAAATCATTTATTATTAGTTTGTTTTTAACACCAGCCATTATTGCCCTATTCATTTTCATACCAACACTTTTCGATGATTCAGATAGTGATCCCGAAACGATTCATATATTTGTCGATGATGAATTAGGTGTCTTTCCAATGCTTGAATCGATTACAACTGGTGATGAATTAACGAATTGGGATCTAAAAGAGACGACACTTACCCATGATGAAGTCATTGAACAATTAAAAGAAGAGGAACAAGCAGCTTATGTATCACTGAATGAAAATGTCCTTGAAGACAACGTATTAACAGTCTATACGAGTGATGTAATCGATGATAACTTTACGTATCAAGTTCATATTTTCGGTGAAATTTTAAAACAGTATGAACTTGAACAACTTTCGTTAACCGATGAAGAATTAGCAGTCGTCACTCAAGAATTTGCTGTTGATATGGAAGAAATAACCGATGAAAAGTCACCGGATGAAGCAGCAAGTGGAGCTGAAGGGTCCGGAGCATCAGCGGAAGAATCATATAGAAAAATTATCCCAGGCATCGTTTCTGGAATCATTTTGTTTTCAATCGTTATTTCAGGGATGATGATTTTCCAAAGTGCGTCACAAGAAAAGAAAGATAAAATTGCAGAAATTATTTTATCATCCGTGACACCAAGTGAACTCATGCAAGGAAAAATTATCGGCTATTTTGCTTTAGGAATTATTCAAGTCATTGTCTGGTTAGGACTCGCTTCACCCGTTGTTTTATGGAAAGTAGATATGCCTATTTTCAAATATTTATTCGTTCCTGAACTAGCCGTTTTTCTAACGATTGCCATTTTAGGATATTTAATCTTTGCCTCACTATTCGTCGGTTTAGGGGCAACCATCGAAGATGTTTCAACATCTGGTAACTTTCAAGGACTCGTCTTTATGTTACCATTCATACCGTTTATGCTCTTAGGTCCAGTCATTACCGATCCAAATGGTATTGTCGCAAAAGTCGGCTCATTTATTCCGCTTACATCACCAGGAATTTTACTTTTCCGACTAACAATGATCGAGGAATGGCCAAAACTAGAAATTGCCTTATGTATCGTTATCTTATTAGTTTCTGTTTGGCTGCTTATGAAACTAGCAGGCAAAGTCTTCCAAACGGGAATTTTACTCTATGGTAAAAATGCTACACCACGCGAGATCTGGCGCTGGCTCTGGATGTAATAAAATAAACATGCGTGGATCGCAAAATGTGCTGTCCACGCATGTTGTTATTTACAATTGTAATATCGATCGAGGGATTGCCACGCGGACGGTTACTTGCGGATTCACAAGTTGAGATACTTTTATATCTCCAACCGCTGTCAATAGCCGATAAGCATCGGAATATTTTAAATCATGTTTTTGTTGTAACCAGTCAACCGCAATCGCCATACTTCCTTTAACCGCTTCATCAAAATCTTTGGCACTGTTTAAAAACATTGTATGTGTGTCTGTTTCAACAATTGGCGTCGTAATGGTCATATTCTCTTTTTTCTTCACTCGTAGAATAGCCGTTCCACCGATTTCAATACCTGTCCCATTTAATTCACCATCACCCATCGCTGCATGCATATCACCAAGTGCTAAAAGTGCTCCATCTGTTGCAACAGGGAAATAGACTTTATTGCCCGCCGTAATTTCCTTTGTATCTAAATTTCCCCCATGATCACCTGGTGATTCGGTCGCTACCGGCTCATTTTTTGGGGCAACACCCATCACCCCAATCATTTTATTCAGGGGAATTTTTACACGGCCATCTAATACGGCATGATCATCGTCAACAGGTAAAATGCGTGTTTCACTTTCGGTAATTTCCTCACCTAATAAGCCAAGGCCAGGCATTGTAATCATCACGCCTTTATCATCGAGATCAATTTGTAATATCTCAACAACGAGTGTGTCGCCTGCTTTAACGCCTTCGACAAAGATAGGTCCTGTGGCACCGTTTATTTTTAAGTCCGGATAATCCTCACGCAACTGACTTTCAGATGTAAACGTGCCCCCATAACAGTCTAATGTTTCTACGGCAAAAACTTCATTCAGTTGAACACGTGCCATCGGTTCATGTGACCGATCAAAAGAATAAATGTATGAATCTTTAATCGTTTGCAAAAATATCGCCTCCTCTTTATTTATCATACAAAAAATCTCGTATGATAACGACCTTTTTTTAAAAAAAGAGGCGAGATATTTTTATAAATCATCAAATCCGTTTAAATCACTTGTTTTCGTATATTGACGGGATGTTTGTTCAAAGAAGTCTGTTTTATTTCCGTCAAAATTATCAACATAGACACGAATCCAACGCATCGGGTTTTCTACATGATCCGGATAAATTTCACTTAAACCCATCATGCGGAGCATCTTATTCGCCCGATATTTCGCATAACCACCCATTTCCACAAGATCAATGCCTTCAATATCAGCGAGAACATATGTTGACCATTCAATTTCACGCTCAACACTCGTTTCAAAGGTGTCATACACCCACTGGATAAACTCTTCGGTATTATGATCCGGATTTTCCGCGAGTGTTGCGCGAAATAATTCGGTAATAAAGCGACCATGTTCGAGTTCATCCCGATTAATATAACTAACCATTGTCGAAGTTCCAACCATTTTATTATGGCGAGCTAAGTTGTAAAAGAAGGCGAATCCAGAATAGAAAAACATTCCTTCAAGTAAAGCTGTAAAGACCATAACTTTTAACATGTTTTCTAATGTTGGTTCCTCAATAAATTTATTATAATGGTGGATCACTTGCTCATTACGGTGTAATAAAACTGGATCTTTTCTGCCAAGTTCAAATGATTCATTTTGTTCATCAAGTGAGACAACAGATGATAACACATATGAATAACTTTCATTATGCACCGCTTCTTGTTGAGCAATCACTGCTAATATTGATTGAACAGATGGATCTGTCGCATAAAGTGATAACAATAAAGCAATTCGTGTTTGTGGGGCATCTAATGTCGATAGTAATCCGATAATTTTCAAATAAGCATCTTTTTCCGCACGTGTAAGTGTTGGAAATTGCTTGACATCACTTGCCATATTCACTTCATCGGCTTGCCAATAGTTTCCAAGTAATCGTTTATACATTTGATACCAGTGGGGATAAGCGATATCATTCCAATTCAAAATCCCACTCGATTCCCCGTTAAAGAGACCTGTTGATTTATTTGGAAAAGCCGGTTCTAACGTTTTAGCGCGCATAAGTAATGTTTGTTGCATATTGCATAACTCCTCCTACCCATTTTTTAACGAGATGTTCTTGTGAACCGCGTGGGGACTGCTCGATTTTAAGTCCCGGCCACGGGCTTTCGTAAAACGTCACTAATTTATCAACCGCTTTACAATATTGATTTGCATCACCAAATTGTGTATCACCTGTTCCAAAAATAGCGATGTTTTCAGGTTTGTAGCCGACATCTAAGACAAACTCTTTCACTTCAAACGGAGTCTCACCATAATCCCACGTAAACGTCCCTAAAAAGATCACATCAAATGTATCGACATCTGGCACCAGATCAAACCCGATCCGATGCCATGTAATGTCAATATCATTGTCCGCCAATTGTTCAGCAATAAGTTCTGCGACTTCTTGAGTGTTTCCACTATACGTTAAATAAGCAATAAGTACTTTCATTAGCTTTCACACCATTCACATTCTTCAATATCGCTCGCTGTTGATCGTACATAATACGTCGTTTTAAGCCCTGAGCGCCAAGCTTGTAAATGAACATCAAGTAAAACAGATGCCCGTATCGTATGTGGCACATAAATATTAAATGAAATACTTTGGTCAATATGTTTTTGTCTTGTCGCATTTTGCTTCACTGACCACCGTTGATCAACGATATAAGCTGATCGACGATAAATATTGTATGTTTCATGGGTCATATCTGGTGCGGTCGTCGGAATACGAAAATCTTTTTTCTCTTCACTATAAAATGGCTTAAAAACAGGGTCAATACTTGCCGTTGATCCGGCAATCATCGCTGTTGATGAGTTAGGCGCAACAGCCATTAAATAAGAGTTGCGGATCCCTTTTTCTTGCACGGCTTCTTTTAACTTATTCCACTTTTCATCGGTATACCCACGATCCGTAAAATATTCACCTGTTTCCCATTTGCTTCCTTTAAACGTTGGATAATGCCCTTTTTCTTCACTTAGTTCCATACTGTTTTTAATCGTTAAATAAGCAATTTTTTCATAAAGTTCATCAGCACATGCAACGGCTTCATCAGATTCCCATTCAATCCCTTTTAAAGCGAGTAAATGATGCCAACCAAATGTCCCAAGGCCAATTGCCCGATACTTCTGGTTCGTCAACATCGCCTGTTTAATCGGCAATGTATTAATATCGATCACATTATCAAGCATACGCACTTGAATTTTGATCAGCCGCTCAAGGACATCATTTGGAACGGCACGGCCTAAATTAATTGAACTTAAATTACAAACAACGAAATCACCTGTTTTATATTTTTTAACGATTGTATTTTCATGTTCAATGTACTCTTCTAAAAATTCTGTTGGTGACTGATTTTGTGTAATTTCAGTACATAAATTTGAACAATAAATCATTCCTTCATGACTATTCACATTACGTCGGTTCACTTCATCACGGTAAAACATAAACGGTGTTCCTGATTCAAGTTGTGACCGTAAAATACGTTTCATAATTTCAATTGCTGGCACTTTACGTTTACTTAAACCTTCGTGAGCGATACATTCTTTATATTTTTGGCGCCATGTGCCATCACCTTTTGCCTCATCATAAAAATCTTCTAATGAGTAACCCATCACTTCACGAACTTCATGAGGATCAAATAAATACCAATCCCCTCGTTTTTCGACTTGTTCCATAAAATAATCAGGTAAAGTTATTCCTGTAAAAATATCATGAGCACGTAATCTTTCATCACCATTATTTAATTTTAAATCTAAAAAATACTCAATATCTTTATGCCAAGCATCAAGGTAAATCGCAATCGCACCTTTACGTGTCCCGAGCTGATCAACACTTACCGCTGTATTGTTCAGTTGTTTAATCCATGGAACAACACCACTTGACATCCCTTTAAATCCTTTAATCGAACTTCCTCGAGCACGCACTTTCCCCATATAGACCCCAATACCGCCACCATTTTTTGATAGTTTCGCAATATCTGTATTACTATCATAAATGGCTTGTAAACTATCATCGACCGTATCAATAAAACAACTTGAGAGTTGACCATGTGTTTTACCGGCATTATTCATTGTCGGTGTTGCAACGGTCATGTAAAGATTACTCAACGCCCAATATGCTTCAATGACAAGGTCATTTCGTTGACTTGGGTCTTCCTCATGCATGAGGTGCATGGCGATAATCATCCAACGTTCTTGTGGTAATTCATAAATATTATTTTCATAGTCTTTTGCTAAGTATCGTGTCGCTAATGTATATAAACCTAAGTACGTAAATAACAAATCTCGTTCAGGATTAATTTTTGTTGCAAAATAGGCGATATCTTCCCTCGAATATGTCGTTAGTAAATGTGGCGAATATATGCCTTGATCGGTTAATGTTTTGAGTAATGTATAAAAGTCGCCGTATTTCAATCCGGCTGCATAGCCACGGTTTTGTGCTGCTTTTTCATAGAGTTGCTGTAAATAAGCACGACTCGCAACATATGTCCAATCTGGCTCAGACTCATCGATATTTTCTAAAGCACTTTTGATCAAGACATCATAAGCATAGTCATCAATTGTCGCCTCGGAAATTGTCCGCATAACTTTTTCTTCATAAGAAGCGGCATCAACTAATAAACCCTCTGTAATTTCTTTAATAAGTGACGTTAATTCATTATCTTTCGTCATAGACTTAGTTGTCGTCATTAAAAAAACCTCCCTTAATATAAAAGCTTTACAGGAGGTGAAAGAAATTTGATGACCGTTGTCTGATCATCAAAAAGCCGTTTATCACGGGGATAAACGGCTTAAACGACAGAAATGGTGTATATTTTATCTATCGCTTCACATTCTCCCACCCCGAAGAAATGAAACTATGGATTTCATGGCAGGTCTCCTGACTCGTGCATATATGATTACCGAAGCCTTCCCAATTCATTAATGAATGAATCAGTGGCTTTTCACGGCCATTGACACTTACAGTTGCGGGGGCAGTTCCAGCTTTTCACTGAATTCCCATTTTAAGATCTTGACGATCACCATGACCCATAACACTACATATAGTATTTAATTGTTTTTGTTAGATCAATATATTGTATATAGTACTCTATCACACAATATTGTGCCTTGCAATAAAATCAAAGTTTTATTCATCAAGCTCCTTGTTTTTCTTGATGGAACGTTTTAAAGAAATGATCTCTAAAATAAAATAAAAAATAATAAAAAAGACTGGTAAAAATATAAGATCTAATGTTTCACTGATGTTTTTAGGAATCCCTTTAATAATTAATAGCGCAATGAAGAAGAAAAAACCAGATAAACCTGTACGGATAATCGCTTGTAGGCGTTCCCGTTTATAGTCTCTTTCGTGAAAAATTTCTGTATGTTGCAGGCCCGAAAAAATATAACGTAAAAACGTATAAGTTACCATTAAAAACGGTGTTAAAAATAGTAACGCTTCACCATCAATCGATAAATGATTAAAGAAATAAACAGGCATTCCAATGACTAAGAATGCTACGACTGTCATAAACATTGCTTCAGCCATAAAATATAATATTCATGTCCGCTTATACTCATCATCAGGTAAAAATATATTTAAAAATGAACGAAACATTTAATCGCCCTCCCAAAATAAATCATCTAACGTTTTATCTAATGCTTTAGCAATTGCCCGACATAAATTTAAACTCGGATTGTATTCTCCTTTTTCAATCAATCCAATCGTTTGTCTTGTCGCCTTTACTTTTTTGGCAAGCGATTCCTGGGTCAAACCCTTTTCAATTCGTGCGAGTTTCATCTTACTTATCATATCATCACCAACATTAAGTAATATATTTCAATCAATTTGTTAGTTATATATTACAATAAGTGGCCACATAATGAAAGTTATTTCTAACATTTAGCATATTATATCTAACATTTACGCAACATAAAAGCTGAATATCCCGATGGAATCTCAGCTTAAAAAATTACTTTGTTTAATTTTATCTCCGTTTCTAAGCAATCAACCTGACACCAAAGTTTATTTTCTCTATTAGACGCAATGACTATCTCAATAACGACCCTTTTATATGACCGATTAAAATTCACAAATAGCCTTCCGATTAATATTGGAACTTTTCCAAACGTGTGAAAAAGTCTTTTAAAAATTGAAAAAATAGTTTTTCTGTCGGCAGGAGCGTTCGTTCGGTAGGGATTAACATTCCGACCGTACGAGTAACACTTGGTTCAATAATAGGAATCGCTACTGTTGAGCGTGGTATATTTTCGACAATTGTAATTTCTGGTACAAGTGTCACGCCAAGACCGGCAGAAACAAGCCCTTTAATCCCATCGATATCTTCGCCTTCAAAAGCCATCTTTGGTTTGTAGCCGAATTGTGAACACGCTTTATCGACAATTTTCCGTAAAATAAATCCTTCTGGAAATAAAATGAAAGAATCATTTCGTAAATCGTTAAGTGTCATTGAGCTTTCTTTTGCTAATGGATGTCTTTTTGGTAATAATGCGACAAGATCCTCAGTAAATAAAATTGTTCCTTGAGTTTTTGAAATATTAATCGGAACAGGTGCCATTAAAGCGATATTGACATCACCTTTTACAACCGCTTCTTTTAAATAATGATATGAACCTTGATTTAAAGAAAATTTGACATGGGGATATTCGTTGCGAAAAGCGGAAATGGCTGTTGGCAACATGTATGTCGCTAAACTACTTGGAAAACCAATATGAATCGTTCCCCGTTTTGGATCTGTATATTCTTCAACAATTTGCTCGGCATCATCAATGACATTCATCGCTTGTTCCATTCGTTCTAAAAATGCCCGGCCAACGGTTGTTAATTTAATCCGACGACCTTCACGAATAAATAAATCAACACCTAACTCTGCTTCTAAATTAAATATTTGTCGACTAACAGCTGACTGTGCAACGTGTAAAGCATTCGCTGCATCTGTGACATGTTCACGTTTGGCGACTTCTATAAAATATTTAATTTGTCTTAATTCCAACTCATCCACCTCATTATCATCTCATGTTGATATATATTTTATCTATTTTAAGCATTGCCAAGATCACTTATATTATATATGATATTAGTTATAGAAGAAAATCATTGCCACTATTCTGTTAGCCTCATACCTATTCATTTAATACTGCCTCATAATCAACGAACAAAATCATCTGATCAATCATAAAAATATGGCTTATTCAATAATAAATATGAATTTCTATCATAAAATGAGTTAATTACTCGATGAATGATCGCATGATTCGATGATTAAGACGAATGATTTGAAGAAAGGAGTTTTATTTATGAGTTTCATTAAAACTAGATTGAATGAAAACACTTGTGATTATGTGAACAAAGTTTTTGCTAAAGTAAAAGAAAGAAATCAAGACCAGCGTGAATTTCAATTAGCTGTTAAAAGTTTATTTGATGCGATCACTCCATTATTTAAAAATAATTCATGTTATGAAAAACATAGTATTTTAGAGCGCATCGTTGAACCAGATCGGATCATCTCGTTTAAAGTACCTTGGGTAGATGATCAAGGAAAAATTCATGTGAACCGTGGTTATCGTGTCCAATTTAACCAAGCCATTGGACCATATAAAGGGGGGATTCGTTTTCATCCGTCCGTTAATTTAAGTATTATGAAAAGCCTAGCGTTCCAACAGACCATTAAAAATGCCATCACTGGGCAAGCGATTGGGGGCGCAAAGGGCGGAGCAGACTTTGACCCTAAAGGAAAATCAACCATGGAAATTATGCGCTTTTGTCAAAGTTATATGACAGAATTGGCTAAATATATTGGCCCAGATGTCGACGTACCGGCGGGCGATATCGGGGTTGGTGCTCGAGAAATCGGTTATATGTTTGGTATGTACAAACGACTTACTGGAACATATGAGCCTGGTGTCATCACAGGGAAAGGAATTGAATATGGCGGTAGTCTCGGACGGACGGAAGCTACAGGTTATGGGGCAATTTATTTCGTGGAGGAAATGCTCCGTGAGAAAAACTTGTCATTAGCCGGAAAATCAATCATCGTATCTGGTTCAGGCAATGTAGCTGTGCATACGATGGAAAAAGCAGTTGAAAAAGGGGCAAAAATTATCGCTTGTAGTGATTCATCCGGTTACATTTACAATGAAGAGGGGCTTGATGTGGCCTCGATCAAACAGTTAAAGCTTGTTGAAAATAAACGAATTAGCGACTATTTAACAATCGATTCCGAGACAAAATATTGTGATCAATGTACAGACATCTGGTCTATTCCTTGCGATATTGCCTTGCCTTGTGCGACTCAATATGAAATCGATGAACAAGCAGCAAAACAACTCGTTCAAAACGGTGTCAAGGTTGTTGCAGAAGGTGCGAATATGCCATCGTCGCTTGAGGCGACACAAATTTTTATTGACAATCATGTTTTATTCGGCCCTGCCCAAGCCGTGAACGCTGGTGGTGTTGCTGTTTCATCGTTAGAAATGGCCCAAAATAGTGCTAAAGTGAACTGGTCGTTTGCCAAAGTAGATGCCGAACTTAAACAAATCATGCAAAATATTTATGATCGCTGTATAACCGAAGCAAACAACTATGGACAGACAAATAATTTAGTCGTCGGTGCAAACATCGCTGGGTTTAAACGAATTGCTAATGCCATGATTGCTCAAGGTGTCCTTTAATAATACAATTTTGAGATAACTAACAAAATCCCTTACCATAGAAGTAGACGAGGTGAATAGATAATGAAACAATTAAAAGATTTATTGTCAGATGCTTCACATACGGTTATTTTTACTGGCGCAGGGATGTCAACGGAAAGTGGGTTACCTGATTTTCGATCCGAATCGAGAGGCTTATGGGAAAAGTTTAATCCCGATGAGTTAGCTAATGTTAATGCCTTACTCCATAATGAAGCTGAATTTACCGAGTTTTATCGTTATCGACTGCGGGAAATAACAAAGTATCAACCACATGAAGGACACAAAATTTTAGGTGAGTGGGAAGCAAAAGAGATTATTCAAGCAATTATTACACAAAATGTCGATGGATTTCATCATGATGCCGGTAGTCAACATGTCATGGAACTGCACGGAACCTTTCATAAGTTTCATTGCCATGATTGCCAGAAAGAGCATCCACGAAAAGACTATTTAAATGGTCAAACAAATTGCTATGACTGTGACGGGACTGTTCGCCCCGGAATTGTTCTTTTCGGTGAGATGTTACCACAAGATGTTTTCCAACAAGCGGAAGTAGAGGCGATGCGAGCCGATTTATTAATCGTCTTAGGTTCTTCGTTATCCGTTTCACCGGCAAATTTATTTCCTTTACAAGCGAAAGAAAATGGCGCTAAATTAGTTATCGTTAATCGTGAACCAACACCATATGACATGTATGCCGACTTAACCATTCATGATCAAACGATTAAAGAGCTTTTGATAAATGTCGATGAACAACTTAATAAACAATAATTCCATTTACATGAATAAAACATTTATCAATTAAAACTTAACTAGAAATTTTAATAGAATAAATATTCACCATACAAAAATATTGAGCAATTAGCTGTAAAATCTGTTGATATCCATGATATAATATAATCGAATAGCTGTATTCATGAATTTAAACATAACACCATAGACATTTTAAAACATCTTATCGTAACATTATCTTTAAAAACTACACAAAGATTGCTGTTACGATATTTTTTTGTAAATATTTATCGCTAGTTTCATATAATAATTTAGTTGGAGGGAAAACAATGGGGAAAACTCAACATCCTGGCCCAACAAAGTTACCAAAAAGACCCGATACAAGCTTGTGGGCTAGCAAAGTGCCTTTTGGATTAGGAAAGGTTAAACCTCACCATATTCGTGACATGATGCGCGTCGTTTGGGAGAACAAAGACAACTTACCATATGCCACGAGAATACTCACACAAGGTGTCTGTGACGGCTGTGCACTCGGTGTTTCTGACCTTAGAGACCAAACATTAAAGGGACCACACTTATGTATGACCCGACTAAATGTTTTACGCTTAAGTACGATGCCTGCAATGGATGAAGCGGTCGTTCATCAAGATATTGATGAGTTGCGGCAATTAAGTAGTACGGAATTAAGAAAACTTGGCCGGATCCCTTATCCACTTATTCGAAAACCGGGTGACCGTCATTTTAGCCGAATTTCTTGGGATGAGGCTTTAGATAAGATCGCTGAAAAAATCCGTTCGATTGACCCTAAACAATTTGCTTTTTATTTAACCTCTCGGGGAATTACGAACGAGGTTTACTATACAGCCGCAAAAGTGTCTCGTTTTTTAGGAACGAATAATATTGATAATGCCTCACGAATTTGTCATTCACCATCGAAAACTGCGCTTAATCGTTCAATTGGTGTTGGTGCATCAACATGTAATTATCAAGACTGGATTGGTACAGACGTTCTTCTATTTTGGGGTTCAGTCGCTGCGAACAACCAACCTGTTTCAACAAAATATATGTATGCGGCTAAACGTAAAGGAACGAAAATTATTATTATTAATCCTTATTTTGAACCGGCGATGGAAAAGTATTGGATCCCTTCTGTTCCTGAATCAGCATTGTTTGGAACAAAAATTGCTGATGATGTTTATCAAGTAAACATCGGTGGGGATATCGCCTTTATGCATGGCATTATGAAGCATTGGTTTGAAATGGA